>VOFC01005990.1_pt1 | contig 131735 bp, 91 predicted proteins | sample 5384161 | NCBI WGS metagenome assembly VOFC01 (sample SAMN12384722, study PRJNA508395) | human gut metagenome | isolation source: healthy gut B | host: Homo sapiens
GAACATATCCCATACAGCATTCCAAGGCAAAGCTTTTTCTTCTTCGAGCAGAGCCAGACGTTGGAAGCCTTGTCCGTTTGCTTCATATTCGCGCAGTTTGGCAATCGGTTCCAATAAAGCGCGTACCATACATTTTTGAGCCGCGCGGCTGCCTATAACGTATGCACCAATGCGGTTGATGGAAGCATCGAAGTAGTCAAGTCCATAGTGTACACGATCCAAGGCGTTGCAACGAACGATTTCGCTGAATAAATCCATAGTCGGGTCGTCCATGATGGTTACATGGTCTGAGTCCCAACGTACGGGGCGGCTTACGTGCAGCATCAGTTCGGGGACATACAACAACAAGGAAGAAACTTTGTCGGCAACACTTTCTGTCGGGTGGAAGTGACCGGTATCCAAGGTAATCATTTTGTTGTTCTTGGCACCGTAGCCAATATAGAAATCATTAGAACCTACTGTATAGCTTTCCAGTCCGATACCGAATACTTTTGATTCGATACAGTCTTTCATGTTCTTATATTCTGTTGCGAAAATCTGATCCAGAGAGTCTTTCAACAAAGCACGGTATTTCATGCGGTTTACAGTGATGTCTTTGCTGCCATCGTGTACCCACAGGTTCATGATACAAGGATCGCCTTGGGCTTTACCCATCTCTTCGGCTACGGCACGACAACGTTTGGTATGCTCAATCCAGAAGTTGCGGATACCTTCATCGGGATTTGATAAAGACAAGTCACCGCTTTTAGGATGAGAGAATGAAGTAGAGTTGAAATCCAGTTTCATGTTGTTTTCCTTACCCCATTCAATCCAGCTTTTGAAGTGTTCGGGTTCTACTTCGTCACGATCTACGACTTTTCCTTGGAAGTCGCCATAAATTTCGTGCAGATTCAAACGGTGAGTACCTGGTATATATGAAGCTGCTTTCAGAATGTCTGCACGTAGTTCGTCGATGTTGCGGGCTTTGCCGGGATAGTTACCTGTAGCCTGGATACCACCGGTCAATGAACCTGCCTGAACTTCGAAGCCGGTTACATCATCTGCTTGCCAGCAATGCAGTGACAGATGGAAATTCTGCATGGTTTCCATTACTTTTTCTGTGTCGACACCTACAGCGGCATAACGTTCTTTTGCGATCTCATACGCTTTATTAATCAATTCTTCTTTCATGATATTATTTGTTTGTTTAATGAATAAATTTCAAGGTGAATATTAAATATCTTCTCTATAATGAGCTAAATACTTCTTATATGCTTCTTCCCATTCTTCTGCTTGCTGGGGCTCAAAAGAAACGGTTTCTATGGAAGTGCTGATTAGTTGGCGCATAGCCGCGATATCGCTTACCAGCCCGTTGGCTTTTGCCTGTAACATAATGTTACCGATAGCTGTTCCTTCACTGGGACCTGCTATAACAGGTACGCCCACTGCATTGCAAGTGAACTGGTTTAACAGATTGTTTCGTGAGCCTCCACCGATAATGTGCAGCTTTTCGATGGGGAACGGGGCCATTTGTTGCAAATAGCCGAATACTTGTTTGTAGCGCAGGGCAAGACTGTCGAATATGCAACGGGTGATTTCGCCATAACTCTGTGGTACAGGTTGGTTGGTTTCTTTGCAATAATGTCCGATGGCTTGAATCATAGATGTCGGATTGGAGAAGCAGGGGGCATCGGGATTGATGAGACTGCGGAAAGCGGGAACTGTCAGAGCGGCATCTATCAGTTCTGTGTAAGAATAGTTGTTGGTTGCTTCCCATTCTTTGCGGCAACGCTCCAACAGCCACATGCCACAGATGTTTTTCAGGAACCGGGTAGTTCCTTCCACACCTCCTTCATTGGTGAAGTTCTGTTCAAAGCTTTCCTTATTTATAATGGCATCTTTCACTTCAATTCCCATCAGGCTCCACGTACCGGAACTCAGATAAGCGAATCTTTCGTTTTGTGCTGGTACGGCAGCCACGGCTGAACCTGTGTCATGACCGGCAACGGCAATGACTGGAATAGCTCCCAGACCTGTGATTTTCTGCACTTCTTCTGTCAGTACTCCGATAGGCTCTCCCGGGAAAACGAAACGGCCGAACTGTTCTTCCTTGATATCTGCTACATCCAGCAGTTCCTTTTCGAAGCGTTTGGTGCGCGGATTCAACATCTGGGAAGTAGAAGCGATGGTATATTCTGTTACCATTTTACCGGTCAGCATATAGCTTAAGGCATCCGGCATAAACAGTATTTTATCGGCTACTTCCAAGGCCGAGCAATGATTGCGGTGGAGTGTTGACAATTGGAACAAGGAATTGAAATTCATAATTTGAATTCCAGTGATGTCATATACTCGTTCACGGGGAATATGGGTAAAATATTCTTCAGGTGCACCTGTTGTGTGAGGGTCGCGATAGCAATAAGGATTGCGGAGTAACTCTCCGTCTTTGCCCACGAATACGAAATCCACCCCCCAAGTATCGATACCGATGGATCGGATAGGCAGATTGTCTTTGGCTATCACTTTCAGTCCTCTGATAATTTCATTGTATAAGGCGTAAATATCCCAATAACAATGTCCTCCGGTTTCTATAATATGATTAGGGAAACGAGTCAGTTCTTTCAACTCCATTTTGCCTTCTCCCAGGCAACCTAAGATGGTACGTCCACTGGTGGCACCCAGGTCTACCGCAAAGAAATAAGTGTGTTCCATGCCTTTATTTTTGATTTTAAGGAATTAATAGTGATGCAAAAATAGTTTATTCCCCGAAAGTCGTCCTTGTTTTTTTGATATTATAACTGTTGGATTTGGTTGTACCTGCCGTAAAACATAATATTACCGTCTTTTTAAGAAGATCGCATTGAAAAGAAGAATTTGGTGTGATTTTGGTTTACTCTTGGGATGATGGATAAGAGCTTTATTGAAAATATGCATAAAGTCGCAAAAATATTCTCTTTTTTGTATCTATATTCCCGAATATTCTGTAATTTTGCAGCCGAATCAGAATAATTATGCAGTATGAAGAGCAAGAATAGCAGACTTGATGCCATTAAGATTATTATTTCGAGTAAGGAAGTAGGTAGCCAGGAAGAGTTGTTGCAGGAATTGGCGAAAGAAGGATTCCAATTGACCCAAGCTACTTTGTCTCGCGACTTGAAGCAGTTGAAAGTGGCGAAAGCAGCCAGTATGAACGGAAATTATGTATATGTATTGCCAAACAATACCATGTACAAACGTATGACTGAGCAACATTCGGCCAGTGAGATGTTGATGCATAATGGATTTATTTCCATTGAATTTTCGGCTAATCTGGCAGTAATCAAGACTCGTCCCGGATATGCTAGTAGTTTGGCTTATGATATTGATAACCGGAACTTTGATGAAATATTGGGAACTATTGCTGGTGATGATACTATTATGCTTGTCATTCGTGAAGGCTGCACAAGAGCGGGAGTGAAGAATGCGCTTTCATTGATTATACCGAATATACAATAAAATAATATAGATAAAAAAGGAAATGGATGCTAAACAAGTGGATGTGATGGTGGCAGATGCCTCACATGAAGTTTACGTTGATAAAATTTTAGATACTATTAGAGAGGCGGCTAAGGTACGCGGAACAGGCATTGCAGAACGCACACATGAATATGTGACTACAAAGATGAAAGAAGGAAAGGCGATTATTGCTTTATGTGGAGAGGATTTTGCAGGATTTACCTATATTGAGTCATGGGGAAACAAGCAATATGTAGCAACTTCGGGATTGATTGTGCATCCCAATTATCGTGGGATGGGCTTGGCCAAGCGTATAAAGGCGGCTTCGTTCCGATTGGCACGTCTGCGATGGCCTAAAGCGAAGATATTCAGTCTGACCAGTGGCGCGGCGGTAATGAAAATGAATACAGAACTGGGATATGTTCCTGTAACTTTCAATGAACTGACTGATGATGAGGCCTTTTGGAAAGGTTGTGAAGGCTGTATCAATCACGATATATTAGTGGCAAAGAACCGTAAGTTCTGTATTTGTACAGCCATGCTTTACGATCCGGCTTTGCACGAAGAAGACACTATTTAATAAATTAAAAATTAAGAATTAAAAATTAAAAGATGGCTGCGCGTTCATGTACTTATTTCTCAGTTTTCAATTTTTAATTCTCAATTAAAATAATATCATTATGGAAGAGAAAAAAAGAAAAAAGTAGTAGTAGCATTCAGCGGGGGGCTTGATACCTCTTTCACTGTAATGTATCTGGCTAAGGAAAAAGGGTATGAAGTGTATGCAGCTTGTGCAAACACGGGTGGTTTCAGTGAGGAGCAGCTGAAGCAGAACGAAGAGAACGCTTACAAACTGGGTGCTGTGAAGTATGTGACATTGGATGTGACCCGGGAATACTATGAGAAGAGCTTGAAATATATGGTATTCGGTAATGTGCTCCGTAATGGTACTTATCCTATTTCTGTAAGTTCTGAACGTATCTTCCAAGGGTTGGCCATAGCACGTTATGCTAATGAAATAGGTGCGGATGCTATCGCACACGGCTCGACTGGTGCGGGTAATGACCAGATTCGTTTCGATATGACTTTTCTGGTATTGGCTCCGGGGGTTGAGATCATCACATTGACCCGTGACATGGCATTAAGCCGTCAGCAGGAAATTGATTATTTGAATGAACATGGTTTTGCCGCTGACTTTACAAAATTGAAATATTCTTATAATGTAGGTCTTTGGGGAACTTCTATCTGCGGTGGGGAAATATTGGACTCTGCGCAGGGTTTGCCCGAAAGTGCTTATTTGAAACAGGTGACCAAGGAAGGAAGCGAACAGCTTCGTCTTACATTTGAAAAAGGTGAGCTGAAGGCTGTTAATGACGAGAAGTTTGATGATCCTATCAAGGCTATTCAGAAAGTGGAAGAGATCGGTGCACCCTACGGTATTGGCCGTGACATGCACGTTGGGGATACCATTATCGGTATCAAAGGGCGTGTAGGATTCGAGGCTGCTGCTCCTATGCTGATTATCGGAGCCCATCGTTTCCTTGAAAAATATACGTTGAGCAAGTGGCAGCAATACTGGAAAGACCAGGTTGCCAACTGGTATGGAATGTTCTTGCATGAAAGTCAGTATCTGGAACCGGTAATGCGCGATATTGAGGCAATGTTGCAGGAATCTCAGCGTAATGTAAACGGTACAGCTATCTTGGAACTCCGTCCGCTTTCATTCTCTACTGTGGGTGTTGAATCGAAAGACGACCTGGTGAAGACCAAATTCGGTGAATATGGTGAAATGCAGAAGGGATGGACAGCAGAAGATGCCAAAGGCTTTATCAAAGTGACTTCTACACCTTTGCGTGTTTATTATAATAACCACAAGGACGAAGAAATTTAATAAGTATGATTAAAGCAGGAATTATCGGTGGGGCAGGTTATACGGCGGGCGAATTGATTCGTCTGCTGATTAATCACCCTGATGTAGACATAAAGTTTATAAACAGCAGCAGTAACGCCGGCAATAAGATTACCGACGTACATGAGGGACTCTATGGTGAAACGGATTTGGTTTTTACCGACGAACTTCCTCTGGATGAGATTGATGTATTGTTCTTCTGTACGGCTCATGGAGATACAAAGAAGTTTATGGATAGTCACAATGTACCCGAGGATTTGAAAATCATAGACCTCAGTATGGACTACCGTATCAAGAGTGATGACCATGACTTCATCTATGGTTTGCCGGAACTGAACCGTCGTGCTATCTGCCATAGCAAGCACGTGGCCAATCCGGGATGTTTTGCCACTTGTATTCAATTGGGTTTATTGCCGTTAGCCAAACATCTGTTACTGAACGAGGATGTAATGGTAAATGCCATTACCGGAAGTACAGGGGCAGGGGTGAAACCGGGTGCTACCAGCCATTTCAGCTGGCGTAATAATAATATGAGCATCTATAAACCGTTTTCTCATCAGCATGTTCCCGAAATCAAGCAATCATTGAAACAGTTGCAAAACAGCTTTAATGCTGAAATAGATTTTATTCCTTACCGGGGTGATTTCCCGCGTGGTATCTTTGCTACTCTGGTAGTCAAATGCAAGGTGGAACTGGAAGAACTGGTGAAGATGTATCAAGACTATTATGCCGAGGATTCTTTCGTTCATATTGTAGACAAAAATATAGATTTGAAGCAGGTGGTGAACACCAACAAGTGTTTGATTCATTTGGAGAAGCATGGCGATAAACTGCTGGTTATCTCTTGCATTGATAACTTGTTGAAGGGGGCAAGCGGACAAGCGGTCCATAATATGAATCTCATGTTCAATCTGGAAGAAACCGTAGGGCTGAGGTTGAAACCGTCTGCTTTTTAATAAAGAAGAGTTTATGAAATTATTTGATGTATATCCTCTTTTTGACATAAACATTGTCAAGGGAAAAGGTTGTCATGTATGGGATGATCAAGGTACGGAATACCTTGATTTGTATGGTGGTCATGCGGTTATTTCTATCGGTCACGCACATCCGTATTATGTGGAAATGATAAGCAAGCAGGTTGCACAGTTGGGATTTTATTCCAATTCGGTGGTTAACAAGCTACAGCAGGAAGTAGCAGACCGTTTAGGGAAACTTTCGGGTTATGATGATTATCAATTGTTTTTGATAAACAGTGGGGCCGAAGCTAATGAAAATGCGTTGAAACTGGCTTCTTTTTACAATGGTCGCAAACGTGTGCTTTCTTTTTGCAAAGCATTTCATGGACGTACTTCACTGGCAGTGGAGGTAACCCACAATCCGAAAATTATAGCCCCAATCAATGACAATGGGCATGTGACTTATCTGCCTTTGAACGATATAGAAGCAGCTAAAGCGGAATTGGCAAAAGGAGATGTCTGTGCGGTGATTATTGAAGGTATTCAAGGAGTAGGCGGTATTCAGGTTCCGGAAGTGAAATTCTTGAAAGAACTGAGTAAGGCTTGCGAAGAAGTGGATGCAGTACTTGTTTTGGATGAAATACAATCCGGCTACGGGCGTAGCGGTAAATTTTTTGCTCACCAACATGCAGGTATCCGTCCCGATATGATTACGGTTGCAAAGGGGATTGGCAATGGCTTTCCGATGGCTGGTGTCCTGATCAGTCCGAAATTCAAACCCGTATATGGACAATTGGGAACCACTTTTGGTGGTAACCACCTGGCTTGTGCTGCTGCTATCGCGGTGCTGGATGTTATGAAAGGTGAGAACCTGGTAGAGAATGCTGCCAAGGTAGGTGCTCATCTGCTGAAAGAATTGAAACAATTCCCACAGATTAAAGAGGTGCGTGGCGAAGGTTTGATGATCGGTATGGAATTTGACGAACCGATTAAGGAACTGCGTCAGCGTCTGCTGTTCGAACAGAAAGTATTTACCGGAGTCAGTGGTACGAATGTAATCCGTCTGCTCCCGCCTTTGTGTCTGACTATGGCTGAGGCTGATGAATTTATTGAACGCTTTCGTAAAGTGTTGGTATAAGCTGGAGATTCAAGAGGGATAATAATCAGCGAAAGAAAATAAGGTCTCGTCAGGAAACATTTCGGTTCCGGCGAGACTTTTTGATTTCATCTTCTTCAAAGTAATTTTATTTTTAGCTTTTCATAATACGTTCTTCTCCTTTTTTCCCTTATCTTTGTAGCTATAGACTTAATCTTTAATAATATGAAAGTAGCAATTATTGGTGCGGGAAATATGGGAGGGGCCATTGCTCGCGGCCTTGCCCAAGGCACTATCATTCCAGCGAGTGATGTAACAGTAGCCGATCCGTTCAGCGGAAGTCTGGAAACTCTACAGGCGGATTATCCGGAGATTAATGTGACAACGGAAAATCCGAAAGCGATAAAGGATGCCGATATCGTTATTCTGGCTGTAAAGCCGTGGTTGATAGACCAAGTGTTGAGTGTGGTTCATTTGACTCCACGGCAAGTATTGGTTTCTATTGCAGGTGGTGTAACTTTCGAGCAGCTGGTAAAGAGTGTAGGTCCGGAACAGACCATATTCCGTTTGATTCCCAATACTGCTATTTCTCAGTTGGAAAGTATGACTTTGATATCCAGTCGTAACGCCAGTAAGGAACAAGAACAACTGATGCTGGATATCTTTAATGAATTAGGATTGGCTATGCTTATTCCTGAAAGTCAGATGGCTGCTACTACGGCTTTGACTTCATGTGGTATCGCATATGTCTTGAAATATATTCAGGCAGCTATGCAGGCAGGTATTGAATTGGGGATCTATCCGAAAGATGCACAGAAAATGGTTGCCCAGTCTGTGAAAGGAGCCGCTTCCTTGATATTGAATAATGATACTCATCCCAGTGTGGAAATAGATAAGGTGTGTACGCCCGGTGGTATGACTATCAAGGGTATTAATGAATTGGATCACGAAGGGTTTGACTCAGCGATCATTAAAGCAATGAAGGCTTGTCTGAAATAGAAGTAACCTCATGGAAATGACGTGGATAACACGGTTCTCGTTTTTGTGTATTGTGTTATCTACGTTTTTATAGAAGGTACTTTTGCAGGTTTAGTATAAAAATATGCTCACTTTTTTGTTTCCGATTTCATATTTCATGTTATCTTTGCTATACAAGATCAGATCTAATGTGAAAGAGAAATATGATAAACACAGAATTGTTCAAAGAAGTGTCACCTTTGTCGGCCAAGGATTGCTTTATTTTGATAGAGCGTCAGAAATCGAATTTTAATTTTCCTATACATATACATCCCGAATATGAACTGAACTATATTGAGAATGCAAAAGGCGCACAACGCATTGTGGGAGACTCCATAGAAGAAATAGAAGAAGAGGAACTGGTGCTGGTCACCAATCCTCAATTGGAACATGCTTGGAGGGATTATAACAACAAGCCGCAGAATATCCATGAAATAACCATTCAGTTTCATTCCGATCTGCTTTCCGACCAGATTCTGAACAGGAACCAGATGATCAGCATTCGGGAACTTTTCCACCGTGCCCGTAAAGGAATCGTGTTCAGCAGGGAGACTATCGCGAAAGTCCGTCCGTTGTTGAAAACGCTGTCTTGTGAGAACGATAGTTTCTATTCCTTGATAAAACTGCTTGTTATTCTTCATGAATTATCATTGGACAAAGGGATGCGTGAGCTGTCAACCGGGCAGTTTGCCATTAACTCTGTTTCCAAAGAGCATACTAACGAGAAGTTGAACAAGGTGCTGGATTATGTTCATTTTCATTTTTCGGAAGTGATCCGTCTTGCAGATGTGGCTAAAATGGTAAATATGAGCGAGGCCTCATTCTGTCGTTTTATCAAACAGCATACTTCCAAAAGTTTTATCGATTTCCTTACTGATATCCGCTTGGGGGCCGCTTCACGTGCTTTGGTTGATTCTTCCTTGTCAATAGCTGAAATAGGATATGATTGTGGCTTTAATAATCTATCCAATTTCAACCGTATCTTTAAAAAGAAAAAAGGAGTGACTCCTAAAGAGTTCCGTGATAATTATCGTAAGAACAAGACTATCATTTAAAAGGTTCGGCCGGAACTTTCTCATGGACTTGTCTGATTTTGACAGCACTAAAAGAAAGCGGATTTTCTGAAAGTTCGGGGATGTTGTAGGATTTGAATGCCTGGAAATAATGTTCCGTGTCTTTTTGCGGTACTACGAACGGCTTGTAAGTTTTTTCTTCTTTATTCGGATAGCCAGAACAAGGCTTCTCATATTGACGGTCTCTATTTTGATAAAATATCATAAGTATATGTTCGGATAGTATTGGTTTGTCTGTCGGTAAATTTCCATCTTTGCCTTTGGGTTACAACCTGGTAAAACTTTGAATACTAACCTTAAAAAAGACAAGTGTCATGAAAAAGCTATCTTACCTTTTTGCCGTGGCGGCTTCCGCCGCTTGCCTCTGTGCCTGTACCGATGTTACCGATGTTCTTCCGGCAGAACAAATCCCGGCCGATGCACGTAGTACCTTGGGGGCCGACGTAGTTCTTCAGTGGAACAACGAAGAACAAACCATCGATGGTTTTGGTGTGGCGCAGGCCGGCTGGTCCGACTATCTTTATGCCCACCGCAAGCGTCAGGAGATCATGGATGTGATGTTCGGACAGGACGGGCTTCGCCTCAGTATCCTCAGGGGCGAGGTATTCCCCCATTACGATGAAACCACGTTTAATATGGACGAGGATATCAATCTGTCTTTGGATGATCCTTTTTTCGATATTGATTTCAACCGTGATGAGAATCGTGTTGCCGAAGGCATCGCACAGCGCAACGGACAGTTGTGGATCATGAAAAAAGCGAAGCAGGAATACGGTGTGGACAAACTCATCTTTTCCGTTTGGTCTGCTCCGGCTTATATGAAAAGCAACGGCAGTACCTCGCAAGGTTTTTTGAAACGCGGCAGCTACCAGGCCTTTGCCGACTATCTTTCCAATTTCTGTGATGCCTACACAGCGGCAGGTCTGCCTGTCTATGCCATCTCTCCGGCCAACGAGCCCGAGTATGCGGCAAGCTGGAACTCATGCCTCTGGCTTCCCGGTACCACTACGCTGGGACCGTTCATTGTGAATAACTTGGGTCCCAAGTTGCGACAGACCCATCCCGAAACCCGGATTATCTTTGGCGAGAATGCCCAGTGGTCTGCCATTCTGGGCTTTATCATGGGCAGTAAAAATTATGTGCGCGATATTCTGAACCTGAATCCTAAAATCACCAACTTTCCCGTCATTGCCGCCGGACACGGCTATGTGGATCCTGTGACCGGGAAAGATCCTGCCATTGAACCGTTCAGCAAAGCCGAATCGAAGGGAATTCCCGTGTGGCTGACCGAAATCAGCGATCCTACGGAAAGTTATGATGCCACTATGACCAGTGGCTTGAAATGGGCGAAGAAGTTCCATCGTTTCTTGTGTGAGGCCAATACCGGCGCTATTGTGTGGTGGGCAGGTGCTATACCGGATGGCGGAACTACCGAGGGGGCTGATTAACATTGAAAAAGAACCGCGTGGACTATGAAGTGACCAAGCGTTGCGAGGTGTTCGGCAACTTCTCCCGTTACATCCCTGTAGGAAGCAAGCGCATCTCGGCGCAATATGATTTCGAACAAGGCTATATGGTGTCTGGCTATAAATATGGTGACAACGGTTACACGGTTGTAGCCATCAACCCTGCGGATCATGAAGTAGTTATTTCGTTGGCTCTTGAAAGCGCTCAGGTTTCCGGTGCTTTGCAAGGCTATGTCACCGATGACACCCGTAAATGGGAGCCGGTGGAAGCTGTTCAACCTGCCGATGGTGTCTATACCCTGACCTTGCCGGCCCGTAGCGTGGTTTCCTATACCGGAACTGTGTTGAGTAGTTCGTCTTTGTAACGTTGATTCTGTTTTTATTTCTACGCTGCAATAGTTTTTTGTTCCGTCATTGTATTGCGCTGATAAACAGTAATATGCGGTGACGGAATTTCCTGTATCTCCACGAAGTGCTTTTTCGTTTTTTCCTTGCAGAAGCCGGTTCGTCGGATATCGGTTTCCATGTCGGGTACGTAATCTTGATATATGTACGGCAGTATCCGTGCAAGGGGATGGGAGTTTCCATGCAAGAAGACTGCATCATTTGTTGCACCACTCGGCTGAACGTGCCTTTTCACTCAAGTGGAGTGCCGTTGCCACCTGTGTGAAACGGTTGCTTCACCAAAGTGAAGCAATAAAGTCATAAGACTGTTTTCACGGTTGCATCCTGTTGATAAAATACATCTATTGAAGTTTTGTCATTTTGTGTGTGGCGGTTGTTGTGTTGTACATTGATGAACGATACCGCCGCTTACCTACCGGTTGAGAGCCTTTATGGATGTTTTTTTCACAGTAATTGGTTGATAATTAGAAGAATACTGTGTAGGAAAAATTTTATATTTCACGTTCAATTCAGATGCGTTTTCCATTGTCTTGAAGAATTTTTTTTTGATATTGATAAGATTTCATTGTTTAATGCTTGAATTGTATTTGTTCCTGCTTGCTTGAATTGCCATCTTTGCAATGTTAATTTTTAATTCAAATAACTATGAAAACAAAGACATTCTTAATTTCAGCTGCTATTCTTCCATCCATGGGGCATTACCGTTGTTTGCGAAAGCAATAACGTGTTGGAAATCTATTTTTAGTTAATTTTACAGCAATATTTTTTAATTAAACTCTAATACATTATTTATGAAACAAATTGCATTTACATGGTTGCTGTGCATACTTAGTATATGTGCCTATGCTCAGCAAATTACTGTTACCGGAACAGTGACGGATGCGGAGAATAATCCGTTGATTGGTGCGGCTGTTGTTGTAGTAGGAACTACGGATGGCGTGATTACCGATTTTGATGGCAAATATACCATTAAGGCCGCTTTCGGTCAGTCTTTGAATTTCTCTTATGTAGGTTATCAGGAGCAAACTGTTAAGGTTGATGGCCGCAGTGTGATTAATGTGAAATTGTCGGAAGGTGAATTGTTGGACGAGGTGGTGGTTATCGGTTACGGTACAGTGAAGAAAAGCCATTTGACAGGTGCGGTCGCTTCTGTTTCCGGTAAAGAGTTACAGGCAAATGTTGCACGTAGTGCTTCAGCTGCTTTGCAAGGAAGAGTTGCCGGTGTTACTGTGTCGGCTGCCAACGGTCAGCCGGGGGAAGGCTTGAATATTAATGTCCGTGGTATCAGTTCATTGAGTGCCACCAGTCCGCTTTATGTGATTGACGGTGTGTATGGTGATATCAATATGGTTGATCCCGCTGACATTCAGTCTATTGAAGTGTTGAAAGATGCTTCGGCTGCTGCTATTTATGGTTCTCGTGCTGCTAATGGTGTTGTATTGGTCACTACTAAAGGCGGTCGTTTGGAAACTCCTGCCCGTGTAACAGTGGATGCCTATACAGGCGTTCAGATGGTTGCCAAATACATTGATGTAATGGATGGTAATCAGCTTCGCGATTTGGCAAAGGCTACCGGTTATAGTTCGGCAGAAGGGTTGCTGAATTGGAATGGAGGTGCTGGAACAGACTGGCAGAAAGAACTTTATAACTCGGCTATGGTGAGCAAGGTTAGCTTGAATGTATCTGGAGGAAACAAGACTTCGACCTATAATCTGTCGGGAAGCTATCTTAACCAGGATGGTATTGTGAATACTACCGGTTATGAGGCATGGAACATTCGTGCTAAGAATACTTTTTCTTTTTTCAATAATCATTTGCGTATGGGGACTACGTTGATGATGAAATTCTATAAAAAGAAGTACGAAGATGTTTCATATACCTCCGCTCTGACAGCTGTGCCTATGTGGAATGTATATGGTGAAGATGGCACTTGGGGTGTCGCTCCGGAATGGACCAGAGGAGATAATCCTGTGGGTTGGACAGAAGCCTATGATTACCAAAGACATGGGATAGACATTTTATTGAATGGCTATGCCGAAGTGGATTTGTTCTTGAAAGGATTGAAATATAAATTCAATGTAGGTATAAACAAATATACAAGACGTAATTATGCCTATAGTTCTCCTTATTATTTCAGTTCTACTTCACAAAAGAATGAAGCGGAATTGTCGGAAAGTACAGACTGGGAGAATGATTGGTTGATTGAAAATACAATCAATTATGATAATACGTTTGGCAATCATACGGTTTCTGCTTTGGTGGGTTATTCTGCCCAGCGTAACAATGCGCGTGGTTTTGGTGCAGGACGTAAGGGTTTCCCGGAAGGTTTCTCTGTGATTGACGCCGGTTCGGTTTCTTCACAAAATACATCGGGTAGCGCATGGGCCAATACAATGATTTCTATGTTTGGGCGTGTGATGTATTCGTATGCCGATCGTTATATGCTGTCTGCTTCTGTTCGTCGGGACGGTTCTTCCAAATTTGCAGATGGAAACCGCTGGGGCACATTCCCGTCTGTATCTTTGGGTTGGAATGTGATGAATGAAGATTTCTTTGAAAATATCAAGGAAACCATGAATGAATTGAAAATTCGTGCCAGTTATGGTGTACTGGGTAATTTGAGCGGCATTGGCAATTATGCTACCCAGTCTGTTGTTTATAAAGGTATGAATAACATGATGGGCACAGAACTTTGGGAAGGTGCCATTACCGGTAAGGAATGGACTTCACCCATGAATGTGACTTGGGAAAAGACGAAGACCTTGAACTTGGGTTTGGATTTTGCTTTCTTGAACAATAAGTTCAGTGTCAGTGCTGATTATTTTATTCAGAAAACAGAAGATATGTTGTTGTCTATGCCGCAGTCTTTGAGTTTTGGCTTGAGTGGGAATCCTACAGTAAATGCAGGTACAGTAGAAAACAAAGGATTTGAGATTTCATTGAATCACCGTAATAATGTAGGCGATTTGTATTATCATGTAGGTGTCAATGCCACCTTTATCAAGAATGAACTGACGGAAGTAAACGGAAGTCGTGATGAATGGCAGGGATTCAATCCTCATGCCAAAGGAACGATCACTTATGCCAAGACCGGTCATTCCATAGGTTATTTCAATTTGATAAAGACGGATGGTGTATTCCAAAGCCAACAAGAAATTGATGCGTATGTGGATAAGAACGGTAATAAGATCCAGCCTAATGCACAACCGGGTGACTTGCGTTTCGTGGATTATAACGGAGATGGTAAGATTGACAATAATGACCGTCAGGATGTAGGCTCTGCTTTCCCGAAAGTTAACTTGGGTGTAAGTCTGGGTGCTGAATGGAAAGGTTTGGATTTGAATATGTTCTTTGACGGAAACTTTGGCAACAAGATTTACAATGCCCAGTATTATAGTACGGTTTATAATGAATCAACAGGAAACCAATATGCAGAACGCATGAACAGCTGGACTGAAAACAATCATTCTGACATTCCTCGCTGTTTGTTTGGTACTAGCGATCCTAATGGTACAAACTGGGGCTATACGGACCGTTGGTTGGAAAATGGTTCATTCTTGCGCTTGAAGACTTTGGAATTAGGTTATACGTTGCCCAAAGTATGGGTATCTAAAGCCGGTTTGCAGAATGTGCGTGTTTATACGGCTATGGAAAACCTTTTCACTATAACCGATTATAAAGGATATACTCCTGACTTGGGTATGGTAGATGCCGATGGTGCCGGTACATCAGGTGGTTCGGGTGTAATGACCCGTGGTTGTGATGACGGTCGTTATCCGATGGCACGTACTATCACCTTTGGTTTACAAGTAAATTTCTAATTAGGAATAAGTAATATTTGCAGAATATGAAAAAGAATTTTATAAAATACATAGCTGCATTGGCTGTAGCTCCAATGTTGTTGTCTTCTTGTAGTGATGACTTTCTGAATGAGATTGATCCTAACCGTCAGACTCCGACCACTTTTTGGACATCCGAGGATAATGTGATGAAAGGCTTGTCCGCAGTTTATAATCCTTTCCGCCGTATGACCAGTGGATATTATGGTGGGTTGGAAGGTATCATGCATCTTCAGATGCGCGGTGACGACCTTTACCCCACTCGTGGAGAAGAACCTTATATTTGGGAATATTTGTCGTTTGTCAACACAACGAATACAAAGGATTTGAGCTGGGGAAACATCTATGAAGGCATTCAGATGGCGAACGAATTCATATATCGTGCGGCTACGGTTGATATGGACGAAACCAAACGTGAGCAAATGATAGGTGAGGCTTATTTCTTACGTGGATTCTGGTACTTCCGTTTGCGTACTGATTATCGTGATGCGGTTATCCGTACTCTCCCGCAGGATGCAGATCCGGAAACTCATGGACTGTCTAGCGGTGATGAAGTGCTGGAACAGGCTATTTCAGACTTTAAGGAAGCCAAGTCTCGTTTGCCTAAACTTCGTTCAAGCGATGAGAACGGTCGTGTAACTCAAGGTGCGGCTATTGCCATGTTGGGTAAAGCTTATATCTGGAAAGGGGATTATCAGGCTGCTAAGGATGAGTTTGAAATTATAATGAATGGTTATGGTTACGATTTGACTCAAAAGTATGAGGACAACTTCCGTGACGATACGGAATTTAATGCTGAATCTATTTGGGAAATCAATTATGATGCCAAAGGTAATTCGGGTGACTCTTGGGGCAATGGCACTAGTGACGACTCGTTTATGGGAAACAACCTTGCTCATTATTTTGGCCCGACACTGAAAGGTGAGAATATTGGCGGTGGTTGGTATAAGATGCAGCCTTCTCCCTATTTGATAAAAGAATTCATTTCCGAACAGCGTCCGGAAGGATCTGATTCCAAATGGGATAAGCGTTTGTACACTACGTGCTTCTTTAAATATTCTGATTTCGGTGATGTGAAGCCGGATGAAAAATTCTATGGTGGTAAAGTGGAATTTGATGATATGTTTAAATGGACGGTACTGCCCGAAGGCGATGGCAAATATGGTATTGCCAAGCAAGGATATGCTCCTGCTTATCCGGTTATCGAGGGTGTTCAAGGGCGTTTCATGATGAAGAAGTTTGCAGCTTGGTGGGTTCCCACAGGATGTACGATGTATTCTAACGATGCTGGACGTATCAACAATTTACGTATTATGCGCTTTGCAGAAGTTTTGTTGCTCCACGCTGAGGCTTGTCTGGAAACCAATGATGAAAGCGGAGCAATGAAAGATATTAACCGGATTCGTGTACGTGCCGGGCTGCCGGAGAAAAACTTGAGTGGAAAAGATGCTATAATGACAGAACTCCAGAAACAGAAATTGCTGGAATTTGCCGGAGAGAATATACGTTGGGATGATATGGTTCGTTGGTACGGAAATGATCCTGCTAAGTTGAAAGCTATCATGCACGAACGCAAGACCGATTCTCAACATTATGAATTGATTTACGAAGAAAATGAAAGTGGTGAAAAGGAATTGGTAGGATATAAACCGACAGACCGCATTTCGGATACACAAGGATTTGACCATTTTGAAGCTAAATTCTTGTACTTCCCGATACCTCAGGCAGAGGTGGACGCTAATTTGAATTTGGAGCAAAAGCCGGAATGGAGATGATTGTATTGAACTGATAATTAAAAAGTATGAGAGGTGTGTCAAAACGTGGATAATGCCATCGTTTAGTTCGCAGGGGCGAGGTCCGCTCGCCCGAAAACAGTTTGCTTTGTGTCTTCGGGCAGGTAAACCCTTCCCCTACAACTGACGATGGGATAGGCCCGGTTTAGTTTTGACACACTCCCATAAAAACAATGAAGCCAAATGAAAAGGAAAGGATATTATTTATGCTCTTTGTTGGTTATGATATTTGTATTTTTGTCATGTCGTGATGAAGAACAGGATTGTACCCAAGCTATGCAGGATATACAAAACCAGTTGAAGGAAAATGATTTATTGAAATCTGTTTCTCAAGAACGTGAACAATGTGTTTTGTTATTTGAGTCCAATAAGATAATTTTTCCGCAAGAGTTAATCCAAAGTGTAGATGTGGATGCGGAAAACTGGAAAACGACTTTGACATTTGCCAATGGAAGCACTTATGTTATACCTACCTTAGGTACTTCGATTGACAACTTGATATTGAGTTCTACAGTCAATCCTTCCGGTTGCAATCCATTATCGGCCAGTGTAGTTGTAAAATTACCTGTATTGGGACGCATTAAACTGATTGTACACAGCAAACCGGGAAAGCATACGCCTGACGTGGAATATACATTTAAAGATGTGGGATTAAAACAGAATATTCCGGTATTGGGACTTTATCCCAATTATAATAACCAGATCACTTTAATTTATACGGATTTGCAAGGAAATGAACGTGCTCGGTCCAATCTAAAGCTTCAGACGAAAACATTGGAAAGCAGAAGGCTGCCTAAGGAAATCAGAGTGGTAAAGGCTCAATATGACCGAATGGAGCTAGGCATGAATTTGGTAAACTCCCCCGGACAGGATGAAACAGACACTTCTATCCCTTATATGATAGATGCTGACGGAGAAATCCGTTGGATTCTTGATTGGGAGAAGTCGGATGAACATCGATATATCGGAATCGGGTGCGGATTGATCCGGATGCAGAACGGACATTATATGACCGGTGACGGAAACCATCATCGGATGGTGGAGGTGGATATGATGGGAAATACAATTCATAATTGGGATATGCTGGAAAGGGGATACACTATGCATCATGCCATATCTCAAGATAAGCAAGGCAATATATTAGCGACTGTGAGCAAGACTTCCGCTAAAATCGCCAATGGGAAAGATGTACGGATAAATGATTTTATTATTATGATGGATCCCGAAAAAGGGGAGATATTGCAAGAATGGGATTTGGTGCACATGTTGGATTCGGCTCGCTATGGAATGACCGATTATGATCTAACCTCAGACCCTTTTGCACAAAGTGCCAGTAATTGGGCGCATAATAATGGTATAGTAGAGTGGGGAGATGATTATCTGGCTACAGCCCGTTATCAAGGAATCTTTAAGTTTAATAAAGCTGGAGGTATTGAGTGGATTATATCGCCTCATGGGTATTGGAGAGATAAATACTTGAAATTATTATTGAATCCTCTTCATGCCGACGGAACTCCTATTACTGATCCTGAGGTGATAGCCGGAACGAAGACTTGTGATGATTTTGAATGGCCTTGGGGATGTCATACAGCTGTCCCATTACCTAATGGACACATTCTTTATTTCAATAATGGTTATGGGCGTAACTTCAAACTGGATTTTACAGACAGGAAAAATATTTATACTTGCGGCATAGAATATGAAGTGGATGAAGTGAACCGTACGGTTCGCCAAGTTTGGCAGTATGGAAAAGAGCGTGGTGCCGCGTATTTTACTCCGGCCCGTTCCGGGGTGCAATATTTGGAACAAACGGGTAACAGATTAATTTGTCCGGGAATGAGCAATGTGCTTAGCAATGGCAATCGTGGTGCACGCGTGACAGAAGTAGATCCTGAAACACAGGATGTTGTGTTTGAATTGGAATTGGAAGATGCGATTTACCAGCGGGTTTACCGTATGTCTCTTTATCCTGAGAACCAATAACAACACTGTATAGAATATGATTGATTTTTGATAAAATAGTATAATTCTAGATGCTTGGATAGCATTCTTTTACTGTAAAAGATGGATTGATAACAATGAAAAGAAAATAAGATATGAACGGATATTTCAAAAAACAAATAGAAGCATTGCGCCAACGCCATGAAGCGTTGTTGCAACGTCCTAATGAAATGCAGGAAGAAACGAACGGTGTCATCCGCCGTTATGTTTATCCGGTACTGACACGCCAGCATATTCCTCTGGAATGGCGTTATGACTTCAACCCTGCCACCAACCCTTGTTGTATGGAGCGTATCGGCTTTAATGCTACCATGAACAGTGGTGCCCTGAAATGGAACGGAAAGTATCTGATGGTGGTGCGTGTGGAGGGAGCAGACCGGAAGTCGTTCTTTGCCATAGCCGAAAGCCCTAACGGGGTGGACAATTTCCACTTTTGGAAACGTCCGCTGGTATTGCCCGATGTGGATCCGGCGGAAACCAATGTGTATGATATGCGTCTTACCGCTCACCAGGATGGATGGATTTATGGTATCTTTTGCAGCGAACGCCATGATGACAAGGCACCGGCGGGAGATCTGTCGGCGGCGGTGGCAAAGGCGGGAATCGTACGCACGCGCAATCTGGTGGACTGGGAACGGTTGCCCGACTTGAAAGCGGCGAGCCAACAGCGCAATGTGGTGTTGCATCCCGAATTTGTGAATGGGAAATATGCCCTCTACACCCGTCCGCAGGATGATTTTATTAATGCCGGAAATGGGGGAGGAATAGGATGGGCGTTGATAGACGACATCACCCGGGCGGAGGTGAAGGACGAAATGATAATAAACCACCGTTATTATCACACGATCAAAGAGGTGAAGAACGGAGAGGGACCGCACCCCATCCGCACCTCCCAAGGGTGGCTGCACCTGGCGCACGGAGTACGCGGATGTGCCGCCGGACTGCGCTATGTGCTCTATCTGTATATGACCGCAGCCGATGAACCGTGGCGCGTCATAGCTGAACCAGCCGGCTATCTGCTGGCTCCGCTGGCGGGGGAAAGGGTGGGCGATGTGTCCAATGTGCTTTTCTCGAACGGATGGATAGCCGATGACGACGGTACGGTATACATCTATTATGCCTCCAGCGACACGCGGATGCACGTGGCGGTTTCTACGGTGGATCGCTTGGTGGACTACTGTCTGCACACGCCTGCCGACGGATTGCGTTCCGCAGCTTCAGTGGCGGCGGTGAACGCGTTGATAGATCGCAACGAGGCATTTCTGAACGGGTAAAATAGAAGGAATATAAAGGCATTGATAAGATAAAGTCGTTTTTAATGCGGAATGGCTGTTTTTTAGGTGGAAAGAGAAGTGGATAATGCCATTTATTTTCTTGTCGAAAGGGAATAAATGGCTAATTTTGTAATTATAAACCCAAAATAGATATTGTATGAAAAAGATTGCTTTATGGGCTATGTGCATAGCCGTAATGGTGTTGTCGGGTTGCCGGAAGGCTCCGGAATGGAAAGCGGAACATGTGTTTGTCATCGGTTTGGACGGATGGGGCGCCTACAGTGTGGAAAAGGCGGATATGCCGAACGTGAAGGCGTTGATGGATGCCGGATGCTACACGTTGAAAAAACGCAGTGTACTTCCTTCATCCAGTGCTGTAAATTGGGCTTCCATGTTTATGGGGGCAGGTCCTGAACTGCACGGGTACACGGAGTGGGGATCAAGAACGCCCGAACTACCCTCGCGTGTGCTGAACGAGCATGGCATTTTCCCCACCGTGTTCAGCGAGTTGCGCAAGGCGGCTCCCGATGCCGAGATGGGCGTACTGTATGAATGGGATGGTATCAAGTATCTGGTAGATACGCTGGCTTTGAACCATCATGCGCAGGCACCCGACTATAACACGCATCCTACGGCTTTGTGTGACATGGCCTGTGAGTATATTATGCAGAAGAAACCGGTGTTGAGTGCTTTCTGTTTCGACAACCCTGACCACGTAGGGCACGGTGACGGACACGATACTCCGGCTTATTATGCCAAACTGAGAGAACTGGACGGCTATGTGGGCCGTATTGTGGATGCCATCAAGGAAGCGGGTATTTATGAAAACAGCATCATTATTGTCACCGCTGATCATGGGGGAATCAATAAGGGACATGGCGGAAAGACCATGGAGGAGATGGAAACGCCGTTCATTATCGCCGGAAAGAACATCAAGAAGGGGGGAGCTTTCGAAGAGAGCATGATGCAGTTTGACTGTGCGTCTACTATAGCATCTGTTTTCAATCTGGAGCAACCGCAGGTGTGGATAGGACGCCCCATGACACAGGTGTTTGAATAAAAGATGAAGCGGATACTATGAAATTGCATATCGTTGATATTCTGATTATTTGTGCTTATCTGATGGTTATTGTCGCCATCGGGTTGTTTTTGAAAAAGAAGGCGGCAAAGAATATGGATTCTTATTTTTTGGGCGGAAAGTCGTTGCCGTTTTATATGTTGGGGCTGTCGAATGCATCGGGCATGTTTGATATTACCGGCACCATGCTGATGGTGTATTGGGCTTTTGCTTATGGGTTCAAAAGTCTGTGGATTCCATGGTTGTGGCCCGTGTTCAATCAAATTTTCCTGATGGTCTATCTGTCGGTGTGGCTCCGCCGGAGCAATGTGCTGACGGGCGCCGAATGGATAAAGACCCGTTTCGGGCAGGGGCGGGGGGCTACGCTCTCGCATACTATTGTCATTGTCTTTGCTCTGCTCAGCGTGCTGGGCTTCTTGAGCTACGGGTTTATCGGAATCGGCAAGTTCATGGAGATCTTTTTTCCGTGGGAGGTAGTGTCGCAGTATGTGCCCTGGGATATTCCGGTACAATATGTGCCTCATTTTTACGGCATTTTCTTTACGGCCATTGCTACCTTCTATGTGATGCTGGGCGGTATGCTCAGCATTGTGTGGACGGATGTGGTGCAGTTCCTCATCATGACGGTGGCGGGTGTGGTCATTGCCATTATCGGGATGAACATGGTGGCTCCTGAAATGATCCGGGAATTTGTGCCTGCAGGGTGGGAGTCGCCTTTCTTCGGCTGGACGCTGGACATTGACTGGAGTGAACGGATGAGTTTGCTGACGGAACGCATGGCGGACGAGCCTTACAGCCTGATGGGTGTCTTTGTGATGATGGCGTTGCTGAAAGGGATTTATGAGCATGGCGGGGCCTGCTCCGAACTATGACATGCAGAAGATCCTGTCGTGCAAGTCACCCAAGGAGGCGGCGCTGATGAGCGGTTCGGTATCGGTCATTCTGCTGATTCCGCGTTATCTGATGATTATGGGGTTTGCGTTGCTGGCTATCTATTTCTTTAAAGTGGATGGAGGACTGGAACAGATGACGGCTGTCCACACGGATTTCGAAACAATTCTTCCTCACCTGATTACGAAGTATGTGCCGGTGGGGCTGGCGGGTTTGTTACTGGCAGGATTGCTGTCGGCATTCATGTCTACATTCGCTTCTACGGTGAATGCGGCACCGGCTTATGTGGTGAATGATATTTATCTGAAGTATATCAACCCAAGGGCTTCCGTCAGGACACAGATACGGGCGAGTTACCTCGTTTCGGTACTGGTGGTGGTTATCAGTACGGTGATGGGCTTTTTTCTGAAGGACATCAACGAGATTTTCCAGTGGATTGTGGGCGCGTTGTTCGGCGGATATATTGCCGCCAATGTGTTGAAGTGGCACTGGTGGCGGTTTAATGGTGAAGGGTATTTCTGGGGAATGACTTCGGGTGTGGTGGCTGCCATTGTGATGAAGTTCACGGTACCCGATTCGTTGGTACTTTATTTTTTCCCCGTGTTGTTCGGCATTTCGCTGGTGGGTTGTATCGTGGGTACGTATTCGGCACCTCCTACTGACGAGGAGACGCTGGTGAACTTCTATATCCGGGTACGTCCGTGGGGGTGGTGGAAACCGGTGGCGGCCAAGGCGGTAGCACGCTATCCGCAGGTGACGCGCAACCGCCATTTCAAGCGGGATATGTTCAATGTGGCGATTGGTATCGTGTGGCAGTGCTGTCTCACTATTGTGCCCATGTATCTGGTGGTGCGCGGTACGGGGGGACTCATTGCGTCGGTGTTGCTGCTGGTGGTGACCACCGTGGTGTTGAAATATACCTGGTACAGGCCGTTGTGCAGGGAAGAGAAGGAATATGATGAGTTGATGAAACGTATCGGAATGGACTGATAGACAAAAAAGGGTAAATGTGTCAAAACTAAAATGGCTACCCCGCAAAGTTACAGATCGTATTTATAACACTTAAAAAAGGGTCGTATCAAGCTCTGTATTGAGTAATGATACGGCCCTTTCTTTAGCCTTTTAGGATGTTCAAATGCCAGATTATAAGTTCATATTTTCAAAAACAGAGTTTTGACATCCTCTTTTTGTCTGTCAATATCAACCGGAAGGTTTAGCTCACTTCGGGCGGCTCCAGTATGCGGCTGGCGTACTCATGTTGTAGCGGTAGCTCGACACCTTGTTTCATCAGTATTCTTCCGGAGAACATTTTGTTGTCCAGTGGCAGCGGACGGGCATCTTTTCCGGTTTAGTTCCGTGATGCGGTATTGCTTGTCGGCTTTCAGCCTGTCCATGCGGAAACGGGGAACAATCTGATTGCAATAATGCTGAATCTTGTAGGCAAGAACACGGCATGTTTTTTCTGTGGGGTGTAGAGCATCAGTGAGAAAGCACCTCTATCATTGTAAGGCGAGATGAGACGGTATGATAAATTGCCCAGCTGTATCATCGGAGGGATTTTCTTGTAGGTAATAATGGCTTCACGTTTTCGGGAACGGACAACGGCAGGGAGGTGTTCGGAGTAGCTATCAGAATATCTTGTTCCTATACCCGGAGCGGAAAGGAAGAGAAGAGGCATAAGTTTGCCGGAAGTAGTTTTTTCATGGGATGGTATTTTTTTGAAGAATAATGATCTGTATGTTTGGAATTATGCAAAAATGAAAGAAGTTTTTGGCATTTTATGATAGAATATTATTCATGTGGCACTATGTGCGCATTTTATGTAATTATGAGGTGCTTTGCCGCAATAAATATCAAGGAATCTTTTTATCTTTGCGAATATTGGTAATCAGTGCTTAAGTATAAAAAAAGGTTATGGAAAAGAGAGATAAAGAGGAAATGAGCCGCAGGAAGTTTCTGAAGATAGTAGGCGTCAGTGCGGCTGCATCGGCGGCAGCCCTGTATGGTTGTGCATCCGAAGGGAAACCGGCTTCATCCGAGGCTTCTGTATTGGGCGAAGTGCCTGTGGATAAAATGACGTATCGCGTTTCCCCAAAGGGGAGCGTGTCTCACTTTTAGGATATGGATGTATGCGCTGGCCGTTGAAACCTGCACCGGACAGCGATGGAAATGTGATAGATCAGGATGCGGTGAATGAACTGGTGGATTATGCTATCGCTCATGGAGTGAATTATTTCGATACATCTCCTGTCTATTGCCAAGGGTTTTCTGAAAGAGCCACCGGTGCGGCCTTGAAACGTTATCCCCGCGAAAAGCTCTTGATTGCGACAAAGATGTCCAATTTCCAAAACTATACTCGTGAGAATTCCATCAAGATGTATCATCAGTCGATGAAAGAATTGCAGACGGATTATTTGGATTATTATTTGCTTCATTCCGTAGGTGGAGGGGAAGGGATAAAGACTTTCCATGACCGTTATATTGACAATGGGGTTCTTGACTTTTTACTAAAAGAGCGTGAAGAAGGCCGTATTCGTAATTTGGGATGGTCATTTCACGGATCGGTGGAAGTGTTTGATTATTTGCTGTCGCTGGATGTGAAATGGGATTTTGTGCAAATTCAGATGAACTATGTAGATTGGCGCCATGCTTCGGGTAGAAATGTTAACGCGGAATATTTGTATGGAGAGTTGGCCAAGCGTGGAATTCCGGCTGTGATTATGGAGCCGCTGTTGGGAGGACGTTTGTCTAAACTGAACGACCACCTGGTGGCGCGCTTGAAGCAGCGTCGCCCGGAGAACAGTGTGGCATCGTGGGCGTTCCGTTTTGCCGGTACGTATCCCAACGTGTTGTGTGTGCTGAGTGGAATGACTTATATGGAACATTTGCAGGATAACCTTCGGACTTATTCGCCCTTGGAACCTTTGAATGAGGAAGAAAAAGAGTTCTTGGAAGAAACAGCCCAATTGATGCTGAAGTTCCCTACGATTCCTTGCAATGACTGCAAATATTGTATGCCCTGTCCTTACGGGTTGGATATTCCGGCGATTCTGGTGCATTATAATAAATGTGTCAACGAAGGAAATGTGCCTAAAAGCAGTCAGGATGAGAATTACCGCCGTGCACGGCGTGCTTTCCTGATAGGTTATGATCGTAGTGTGCCCAAACTGCGGCAGGCAAGCCATTGTACCGGATGTAACCAGTGTAACCCGCATTGCCCTCAAAGCATTGATATTCCCAAAGAACTGCATCGCATAGACGCATATGTGGAACAGTTGAAACAAGAGACTTTATAATGGAATGGATAAACATGATAAAATAACGAATGCTTATGTTACGTAAAATAAGACTTGCCGCCGCCCTTTTGTTCTTTACAATGATCACGTTGCTGTTTTTGGATTTTACTGGAACTGTGCATGGTTGGTTTGGCTGGATGGCGAAAATACAGTTCCTTCCTGCCGTGCTGGCATTGAATGTGGGGGTGGTGATAGCCCTTGTTTTGTTGACTCTGCTTTTGGGGCGTGTCTATTGTTCGGTTATCTGTCCGTTAGGGGTGTTTCAAGATATCATTTCCTGGGTTTCGGGAAAGGTAAAGAAGAATCGTTTCCGCTACTCGCCTGCTTTGTCGTGGTTACGCTATGGGGTATTGGCAGTGTTTGTCGTCGCTTTGGTAGCAGGGGTGGTTTCATTGGCGGCGTTGATTGCTCCTTACAGTGCATACGGCCGTATCGTTTCTAACCTGCTGACACCTTTGTATCAGTGGGGGAACAATGTACTTGCCCTATGGGCGGAGCGTGTGGACAGTTATGCTTTTTATTCGGTAGATGTTTGGATGAAAGGTCTTTCTACTTTTGCAGTTGCAGTGGGTACTGTGATTGTGCTTTTTATTTTGGCATGGCGTGGAGGAAGAACTTATTGCAATACCATTTGTCCGGTGGGTACAGTATTGGGACTCTTATCTAGATATTCTTATTTTAAACCGGTTATTGATACGTCTAAATGTAATGGTTGCGGACTTTGTGCTCGTAATTGCAAGTCTTCCTGCATTAATCCCAAAGCACATGAGATTGATTATTCCCGTTGTGTTGCTTGTATGGATTGTCTAGGCAAGTGCCGCCAAGGGGCAATAAAATATGTATCGGGGCAGATGCTTCTGAAGAAACAGGCTCCGGCAAGTGAAGGAGTTGGCAAACGGGTTTCTCAGGCGTCTTTAAACAAAGAAAAGGTAGATACTGCACGGCGTGGGTTCTTTACGGTTTCGGCTTTGATTGCTGCAAGTGTTGCCGTAAAAGCTCAGGAAAAGAAAGTGGATGGCGGTCTGGCTCCTCTTATAGATAAGAAAGTTCCCAAGCGTGCCACTCCTATTGTTCCTGCGGGAGCATTGAGTTTCCGTCATTTTGCGCAGCACTGTACGGCTTGTCAGCTTTGTGTGTCGGTGTGCCCTAATCAGGTATTGCGTCCGTCCGGTGATTTGAAACATCTGATGCAGCCCGAGATGTCTTACGAACGTGGATATTGTCGTCCTGAGTGTGCGAAATGTGCAGAAGTATGTCCTACTGATGCTATTCACTTGGCTGATCTGACAGAGAAGTCATCTGTACAGATTGGTCATGCTGTGTGGGTTGCTCAGAATTGTATAGTGAACACAGATGGGGTAAGTTGTGGAAATTGTGCCCGTCATTGTCCTACGGGGGCTATCTTGATGGTTCCTAAAGATGCCGATGATGAAAAATCACTTAAGATACCGGTTGTGAATACAGAACGTTGCATCGGTTGTGGCGCTTGTGAAAATCTTTGTCCGAGCCGCCCGTTTAGTGCTATTTATGTAGAAGGTCATGAGATGCATCGTATTATCTGAATGAAATAGAAAGGAAGATGGATGAATTAATCAGATTGTTGCATGAAGGCGGCTATTCCTGTGTTATCAGAAAGGAAGAGATCCGTACTTTTACCCAACGCGGGGTAGCCGATTTATATGATTTGCTGAATCAGCATCCGGTCTTTTTGCATGGAGCGCAGGTTGCTGACAAGGTGGTAGGAAAAGCAGCTGCCGCATTGATGGTGCTGGGGGGTGTCCGGGAGGTTTATACGGATATCATCAGTGAGCCTGCATTGGCTGTATTGCACAAGGCGAATATTAGGGTGGAGTGTGTTCAAATAGTTTCTCGTATTTGGAACAGAAACCGGACAGGTTGGTGTCCTTTGGAAACTCTTTGCTATGAGTTGGAATCGCCTGAGGCTATGTATCCGGTGATTCAGAATTTTGTGGAAAGGATGAGGAGCTTCGGAAGCTAACTTCGTGGTTCTTGTCTTGTTTCAAATGTGCTGATGATGCTGTACGTTCGGAGAGTAAACGTTTTGCATATAATCTTAACTAATGTTGTCTGTCAGATGGTTTTCTTCGAAACTTAATGAAATTTTGCTAGGAATTCTTAAATCTTCATTATCTTTGAAGCATAAAACAATAAGATTATGAGTGACCAGATAAAACAAATAGCTGAGCGTCTCCAGGGATTAAGGGACGTTCTGGAACTGACTCCTGATGAAGTGGCTAAAAGTTGCCAGCTTTCAGTGGAAGAGTATTTGGGTATGGAAAGCGGGGAGAAAGATATTTCTGTCAGTGCTTTACAGAAAATAGCCCGTAAATACGGTATTGCATTGGATGTATTAATGTTTGGTGAAGAACCTAAGATGAGTTCTTATTTTCTGACCCGTTGTGGTTCAGGAGTGTCGGTAGAACGGACCAAGGCGTATAAATATCAGTCATTGGCTTCCGGTTTTCGCGGGCGTAAGGCTGATCCTTTTATTGTGACTGTAGAACCGAAACCGGAAAATACTCCGATTCATTTTAACTCACATGAGGGACAAGAATTCAATTTGGTTATTGAAGGAAGAATGTTACTTAATATAAATGGAAAAGAATTGATCTTGAATCCAGGTGACAGTCTTTATTTTGATTCTTCTATTCCACATGGTATGATGGCATTGGATGATAAGACTGTGAAATTCTTGGCAGTAATATTATAATAAATTGAGATTAAAAAGACAGCGTTGTCATTGACTGCAACTATTTCTAATTTTTGGTTCTCAATTTTTAATTGAATAAGATTATGGTAGAAAAATTCTTAGAACAGACCACATTTACCTCACAAGAGGACTTTATAAAGAATTTAAAGATTAAAATCCCTGAAAATTTTAATTTTGGTTATGATATAGTAGATGCCTGGGCTGCCGAAGAACCCGATAAGAAAGCATTGTTATGGACTAATGATAAAGGGGAGCATATACAATATACTTATGCAGACTTGAAAAAGTATACGGATATGACTGCTTCTTATTTTCAGAGCCTTGGTATTGGTCATGGCGATATGGTGATGCTTATTTTAAAGCGTCGTTATGAGTTCTGGTACTCTATTATTGCCTTGCATAAGTTAGGAGCTGTGGTTATTCCTGCAACTCATCTGTTGACAAAAAAGGATATCGTATATCGTTGTAATGCTGCTGATATCAAGATGATTGTAGCTGCAGGAGAAGATGTGATAACAAAGCATATTATAGATGCCATGCCCGATTGTCCTTCAGTAAGAAAACTGGTCAGTGTAGGACCGGATATTCCGGAGGGTTTTGAAGATTTTCATAAAGGTATTGAAAAAGCTGCTCCTTTTGTCAAACCGGAACATCCCAATACGAATGAAGATACTTCATTGATGTATTTCACTTCGGGTACTACAGGAGAACCTAAGATGGTGGCACATGATTTTACATATCCTTTGGGACATATTGTAACTGCCAGTTTCTGGCATAATTTGCATCGTGACAGTCTTCATCTTACCATTGCCGATACAGGTTGGGGGAAAGCTGTCTGGGGAAAACTTTATGGACAGATGATAGCAGGAGCCAATATTTTTGTGTATGATCATGAAAAATTTACACCGGCAGATATTCTTGGAAAGATTCAGGATTATCATATCACTTCTTTATGTGCTCCTCCTACTATTTATCGTTTTTTAATTAAGGAGGATATTAGTAAATATGATCTTTCTTCTTTGGAATACTGTACTACGGCGGGAGAGGCTTTGAACTATTCTGTATATGAAACGTTCAAGAAAATCACAGGTATCCGTCTGATGGAAGGTTTTGGACAAACGGAAACTACATTGACTTTAGGTACTTTTCCTTGGATGGAGCCTAAACCCGGAAGTATGGGGGTACCTAATCCTCAATATGATATAGATTTGTTGACACACGACGGGCGTTCTGCTGAGGATGGAGAACAAGGTCAGATTGTTATTCGTACAGATAGGGGCAAACCATTGGGATTGTTCAAAGAATATTATCGTGCTTCGGAATTAACGGAAGATGCTTGGCATGATGGTATTTATTATACAGGTGATGTGGCTTGGCGTGACGAGGATGGTTATTTTTGGTTTGTAGGCCGTGCTGACGATGTGATCAAGAGTTCGGGTTATCGTATAGGCCCGTTCGAGGTGGAAAGTGCTTTGATGACCCATCCGGCTGTTGTGGAATGTGCCATTACCGGTGTGCCTGATGAAATCCGTGGTCAGGTGGTAAAGGCGACGATTGTCCTTTCCAAAACTTTTAAGGGTAAGGAAGGACCTGAGTTGGTAAAGGAGTTACAAGATCATGTGAAGCGTGTGACTGCTCCGTACAAGTACCCGCGTGTCATAGAGTTTGTAGAAGAACTTCCAAAGACCATCAGTGGAAAGATTCGTCGTGTGGAAATCCGTGAAAAGGATAAATAATCTGATCGGAGTTTTATTGGTAAAATAATTAAAAATGAAAAAGGTTTTACTTCTTGTGTTTTTAAGTCTGGCCTGGTTGTCAGCAAGTGCGCAAGCCTTGGTTCCTATTACATGGACAGCCTATGGTCTGACTTTTGAGGCTCCAAAAGGGATTTTGGTGGAGGAGGATACAGAGGAGACTTTTCTTCTGAACAATTCCAGGTTTTATATTACCATTCAGTCTTTGGATTCGGATGGTATGACAAAAAGTGACTTGAAGAGTGTATTAAAAGACTATGCCAATGATGACGGGGTGAAAGACCAGTCGGCTGTGCAGGAGTTTGAGTTACCACAGTTTTTCGGTACTTATTTAAAAGGAAGCTGCGAAACAGATCATTGTCTTTATGCTTGTCTGATGACTAAGGCGGCAGGTAGTGGATTTTATATATCTATTATCTATAGCAAGGAAAATGAAAATATTGCCGAAAAAATACTGAAAAGTTTTACAATGGAGGAATAAACAAAAGAGCGTTAATGCTTGTTTCTTAGATAAGAAAGCGTTCAAAATTTACCAGAAAATTACTAGATTATTAATAGCAAATGAAAGGACTGGCTTCGTGAGAAGGTAGTCCTTCTTTTTTGTGTAGTTATGAATGTTTAGGGAATCTATGATTCATGTGTAATATGCTTTGCCGACATCAGAATATCAAATGATTTTGGGCCATAATAAGGGACATTCAGAAAATAATATAAGTTAGCCAACTAATTCGTAATACTTTAAGTATGCATTAGCTGGCTAACTTATTATTCTATGAATGTTTCAGGTTAAGGCATTAACGTCCGGTCCACCATAAGGGGGTGATGATATTATCTGAGCCTCCTAATAACTCTACAGCTTGTTTATAGCCTTCGGGGTCTGCATTCTCCAGACTGGAAGGATATCGCATACGCTGTGGATAAAATTCCCATTTCTGTCCGTCTTTCCAAGAATTAGGATTCCAGACATTAACCATGTCTGAACCGGTCATTGAACTTTCGTTTGCAGGAATCTCAAAGAATGGTAATCCCAAACGGCGGAAATCCGACCACATTTCCAATACCAAATACGGAGTTTGTGCAATGAATTTTTGAGTGATAATTTTAGTCAGGTGGTCATTCAATGCTTTTCCATATAACGTTTTAGAAGCTGTAGGATATTCATAAGTAACAGTCTTCTGTTCCTTGCTGTATCCATCCACATAAGTCATTTGTTCAGCAGTAGGTTCAGTGGTATGATCAAATTTGACTGAAGTACCTACACGATTGTAGTTGGTGGAATTCAGATAATCATTCACATATTCGCTAACACCAAAGTATTCAAAACTAGCTTTAATACCGTTTTCATAGGCTTCTTTCGCTGTTGTTCCAGTGTTCCAACCATACAATGAAGCTTCTGCTAGCAAGAAATACGTTTCCCATGCTGCAAAGAATATGCGAGATTTTCCCTTACAATAGTCTTTACCCAACATTGGAAGAGTACAGCCGGGGCCATATCCATTTGTCACCAGTTGGTTATAAGCCAAGGTTGGCGACCATCCACCACGCGAACCAGCGGGATAACCATTCCAACAACGAGTTGCATCAATCTTTATTTCTCCGGGATTATCCTTGTTAGGAATCGGATTTCCGTTTTCGTCTACTGTGTAAAGAACGAAATCTTTAGCTGTCCTGTCATTATATTTATCTATGTAGTTCTCAGCATTTTCATCATCAGGCAGACAGAATATCTTTAATGCACGCGGGTCAAGATTTTCCGGCATACCATCCAGCCAATATTGTTTAGTAGGATTATCTGTATTAGCAACATAATGTCTGTCATATTTAATACCTAAATAATTAGCTGGTTTAACATAACTAGCCAAATCGGAACGTTGTTCTGTTACTTTAATACCACCTAAATTGGTCAGAAGATTAGCAACTGTTGAGGAAAGAACCTGATCGTCAAATGAACGGGTATATACTCCGGAAAAGACATCCCATCCATCATTTTCTTTTACTGCAAACATATCATCAGCCGTTAAAATCTTGTTACCTTTGGCTGCATCCTCAAATTCGGCCTGTGCAGTTGCCTTGTCGATGTTTGATAAACGCATGGCCAGACGCATACGGAGTGAATTTGCATATTTCTGCCACTTCACAGGATCATATTTTACATTGTCAAACGGGTCGCATTTACCTTCTGCCTCAACAGGCAGGACAGAGGTGTTGATAGCTGCTGCGGCTTCTTTCAACTCCTTTAAAATGAATTCATAATCATCTTTCTCTGAGTTGAAAACAGGATTTTCCCCTAGGAAACTTTCAATAGGATAAGGTCCGAAATTATCGACAAACTCACTGATAAGATAGGCACGCCAGATACGGGCAAACTGCTTTACGTTCGGGAAAAATTCTTTTTCATGTGCAGTGGTAGTGGCCGCTTCGAGCTGGTTCTCTACTGCTGTAATAGCCAACGTAGCATTTTTAATACTGGAACTGAGATCAGGATAATAATAAGCAGATGTGTAGTCATCACTATAGCGGCCTACGTTCAGAAAACTCATTTCTCCACAAATTCTGGCAGCACTAGCCCAATTATAGACTACTACACGTTCTGCGGTACCGGGATTCATCTGTGCCTGTCCTATAGAATTATTCAATGCATATTGAGGTTTTACATATTCCTCACCGGCGGCTGTGGGATTGGTATTGACTTCATCAAAGTCAGAGCAGGAAACTAATCCGGCGCAAAAGCCAAGCCCCAAAAATAATTTATTCATTGTTTTCATTGTTCTTTTTCTTTTTTATGATTAGAAACCAAGAGTTACATTAAACAGGTAAGAACGTGATGTCGGAGCTGACGAGTTCTCCAAACCTGTTGCATTAGTGCTTGTAGCATATACTGATTCCGGATCAATGCCGTCCAAATGGCTTGAAATCATCCATACATTATTCACGGTGAAACCAAGCTTAACCTGTTGGAACGGAGTCTTTTTCAACATAGATGACGGGAAACGATAACTCAAGGCGATGTTACGCAAACGGATGTTGGTTGCATCATAAATATAAGCTTCCGAAATACCGGCGCGGCCTGTAGCCAAAGCTTTGTAATAACGTTCTAAAGAAACACTTTGATCATTTACCTTATAACCGTTACCATCTTTGATAACTCCCGCTACAACGATATCCTCACGTTTACCGCCTGGAGCAGTACATTCGGCAATACCACTACGTTGCAAGTTCATATTGGTGAATGAGAAAATATCACCACCAAAACGTCCGTCAATCAGGAAACTAAGTGTGAAGTTTTTATAATTAAATGTATTTGTCCATCCTAATAGGAAGTCAGGCTGTTGTTCACCAATCTTATGCTTGTCACTAGTGGCCTGTGGCAGTCCTGATTCATTGAGTAATAATTGTCCTTTAAATTCTCCTTCTTCTACTCGTTGATATTTGGTACCCCAGATTTCACCATAAGCACCTCCCGCAACTGCATAAACCTGTAATGCGTCAGAACCTCCTAAAGCATACTGCATACCTGGTTTTCCCGGTAATAATTCAATAATCTTACTCTTGTTCTGAGAGAAGTTCAACTGAGTATCCCAACTAAATTGAGCTGTTTCGATAGGGCGTGCATTCAACATGATTTCAATACCGGTATTTTGAATGTTACCTGCATTTACTTTCATGTTATCATAACCGGAAAGGTTATTTAAAGGAATATTCATTAACTGGCGTTTTGCGTTTGTCTTGTACCATGCAAAGTCAACTCCTAAACGGTTATTGAAGAATTTCAATTCAGCACCGGCTTCCCAAGAAGTAATCAACTCGCTGCGTACATCTGCATCGTATTTGGTTTTTCCTTGTCCGGCAGTTGTATTGCCATTAGGGTCTGAACCAATACTATATGTATTATATAACTGATATGCATCCATATCGTTACCTACTTGTGCAAAAGATGCACGTGCTTTAGCATAAGTAAACCATTCGGGCATGCCTTTGCCTACTTTACCCACCATATCACTGATCACCCATGACAATGAAACAGACGGATAGAAGAATGAACGGTTTTCTTTATTCAAAGCTGATGACCAGTCATTACGGAAAGTTGCATCCAAGAATGCCCAACCATTATAGTTGATCCCAAGAGTTCCATACAAAGAATTGATTTTTTTATGAATATAGGTTTCGGTTATTGACAAATCTTTTTTGTCACCATTGGCTAAAGAGAATAAATCGGGCGCAGTCAATTTTCCCATAGCATTATCCAAACCTGTAGATTTTCTTTCCATTAAGTTACCACCAAAAGAGAAATTACCACCAAATTTTCCAAACAATTCATCTTTATGGCCACTGATCAAAAAGCTGAAATTATTTTCGAAGAACTTTTTCTCACTAGTGCTGTAACGGCTGTTCTTATTATTAGTAGGACTTCCTGCATACAATTTCTCTTCACCCTCAGTGAAATACATATCACTACCGGCTTTGATTTCAGCATCCAGCCAATCTGTAAATTTGTACTTCAATGATCCGTTCATCAGGAAACGATTGCGGCTATCTTTATTGGGATTATAATCTTTAGACCAATAAGGGTTGATACCCCCTTTACTCCACCAGATCATTTCGCCGAATTCGTCTTTGACAGGGCTGGAAAAGTCACGGATGTCAATAGTCGTAGGCATATTGAAAATAGTATAAAATGCATTATTCCCACGTGCACCACTGATAGGGCGGTTTTCTGCGAGGGTATTGATGTATTGTACTTTTGCATCAATGCTCCAACGATCATCTTTACCAAAAGTAGAAGATGCACGCAAAGTTAAGTTTGTACGGCTTAAGTTAGCACCCGGTATCATGCTGGAGTCATCCATACGATTCAATGAAGTGTAAATGGATGTTTTATCATACTGCTGCTGGAATGATATGCTTTCTGATAAGTTCACACCTGTATCAAAGAAATTTTTTACGTTATCAAAGATTTGCATATTTGCAGTTGTACCATCCCATTTTGTATAGCTTTGCCCTGTTACTTCAGGTCCCCAGCTATAGCTGTTAGTTGAGTCGAACACGCCATTCTCACCTTGTCCAAAGGCTTTTTGGCGTTTAGGGAGCATAAATGTTGTCTCAGCGGAAACTGAACCAGAGATGGTGATACCCAAACCTTCACGCTTTGTTCCTTTTTTAGTTGTAATCAAAATAACACCATTACCGGCACGAGAACCATAAAGTGCAGCAGCTGACGCACCTTTCAACACAGACATGGACTCAATATCTTCAGCATTAATATCTGAAAGTCCATTACCCATATCCAATGTCGGGTTATCAATATCATTATTACTTGCTCCTGTAAAGTTATCCATTGGCACACCATCGACAACAATTAACGGCTGGTTCAAACCTGTTACAGAATTCGCACCACGAAGCTGGATTTTGGAAGAACCGCCAGGACCATTACTTGAACGGATAATCTGGACACCTGAAACTTTACCTGTCAAAGCATTTGCGAGGTTCGTTTCACGAGCTTCAAGTAACGCGTCACCTTTTACCTCCTGCATGGCATAACCCAGTGCTTTTTTCTCACGTTTGATACCAAGAGCAGTCACTACAACTTCACCCAATGTCTGTGTGTCATCCTGTAAAGTTACATTCATGGGTTGTCCATCCCAAGGAATCTCTACTGTTTGATAACCTACAAATGAAATTTGAATGATATCCCCCTTTTTCACATTGGATAAAGAGAAGTCGCCATCAAGTCCGGTTATCGTACCATTAGTCGTACCTTTCACTACTACAGATGCACCAATGACAGTTTCACCCGTAGCATCCTTGACAATTCCTGTACATGTACCACTTTGTTGTGTGATTTTCACATCGGTAACGCCGGGATTGGCGACCGCGTATGCTGCTCCGGTAGAGGCACCCATTAGGAACAGCAACATACTGACTGATTTTAGTCGTTTTAACATAGCTGTGATTTTTTAAGTTTATTGAAAATCAAGTAATTACATTTTCTTAGTTCCTTCAGAACTACTCTTGCAGCTATATGTCTGAATATCAGTGTGTTTTATTTTTATGCCTCAAAAAGAAAAATTGTATTTAAAAGTCTATAGAAGGACTTTTAAATACAATTTTCTATTTATTTTCTACCGAAAAGAGTACTAATATAGAAAGCCGAACAACCATAATGGTATTTTATTATTTATTCCATACTCTATATCATCAGCGACAATATATGCATCAGAAAGTCCATTTATTTGTTGTTTACCTTTGTGTCTACCACCGACTTCAAAAGTATAGCGTCCATCAATAAAGAAATCACTCTCTTTAGAAACGTTTATTTTGTGGCAATAACGCAATTGGTTGGCAAAAAAAGTTTCCCTGACATTTCCAATATCAATCTGACTGGCAGACAATGCATACATTAAATTAGGATTCTCCAAAAACAGTTTATCAGGTTTTTGCAAGCGGCTTATGCCGGAGCCTTCTTTTTGGAGATTCATAGTCAGACAGCTGTCATGGAGGGCATCCAGATAGGCCAGCAATGAATTACGTGAGATTCCTATCCGTTCACTTAGTTTGCTGACATTAGGAATAAAAGGCGCCGACTCTGCAATGATATATAGTAACTGCTTAATTTTAGTTGTATATGAAATATCAACCCCTCTTAACTGTGGAATCTCCAATTCCACAATCAGATTGACCACTTCATTTATTCTTGAATAATAAAGAGCGGGTAATTCATTGTAATAAGGATAATATCCATGTTTCAAATAATCAGAAAAATGTTTCAGAACTTTAACTTTGTCTACTATCCCGACAGATAATGCCAGATGATTGTCCAATATATTATTTAAAGTCAATATCGGCAATGATAGTTTTTCATTCCAGTTTAAATACTCGCGAAAAGAAAAACCTTGCATTTCATAAACAATAGCCCGCCGGCTTAAATCCGATTTGGCATTTAAGATTTCAAGCAAGGACGAACCTGTAAAGACTACATGAAGTTCAGGTAAGTCATCATAAATATTTTTCAGTTCTTGAGACCAGTTGGGGTATTTGTGTACTTCATCCAGAAACAGATATTTTCCTCCCCGCTTTACAAAATCGGAAGCTAAATCATAAAGTTTATGTTCACTGAACCAGATATTATCCACACTGGCATAAAGTACGGTTTTATCCATTGGAAGGTTCAGTTTGATATACTGCAACAATAAAGTTGTTTTTCCAACTCCCCGGGCCCCCTTTATACCGATAAGACGAGCTTCCCATTCTATCTCATTCATCAGGCTACGTACAAAAGAAGTATTTGTTATAGCCAGTTTCTTGATAAAGGATTCAAATAATCGTTCCATTTCTTCTTTTTGTTTATCACACATTACAAAAATAGCAATAAATTGTTCATTACAATAAACAAAATGAGTTTTTTTTTAAGTTGCAGCAATAAATAATATGCTTTGCCGGTATCAGAATATCAAATGATTTTGGGATATAATAAAAAAGGAAGAGAATATATCACATAACCTCTTCCTTTTATTAATAAACTTGGACTAGCGTCATATTTCAGACTGTTTTTTTCATTAATTCAAATTAGGTCCTTCGCCAAATTGAGGAGCTTTTTTATCGTACCAAACCCGTTCTGTATTTAATATTGTAGGCTCCGGACCATAGGAATATCCTTGGTCTTGATATGCTTTTCTCTTGATATCTCCCATTTTATCATCTACAGTTGGTTGTGTCACTTGAAATCTACGAGGTAATGGATAGTTGCTGACTTTAGGATTTAAGTTCAGCATGGGATATAAATCACTTTCTTTCATTGGACATCCGGAACGACGCATCATGATATATTGATCAGCCGGGAAGAAAATGAAGTGAATATACTGTTGCAAGTATACTTTTTCCAGATTCTCTGTCGTAGATCCATCTAAAGTCAAAATAGGATCATTTAGTAATCTAGTGACTTCATTTTCCTGCAACTTAATGGTTACATCAAATTTGTCTTGTCCAAATGTATTGTCATAATAGGGAATATGATTTAAACCTGCCAACTTGTCATAAGCACGCATTGAATATTCTACTCCCTTTTTCAGATAGGATTCTGCGTTTCCTGAGAAACCTATATCTTGTCCTTGGCTTAATAACTTAAGTTCTGCCAGATACAAGTTTACTTCTGCTGTGGATAGATACAATCCATACCATGCGTATAAATCTGTAATCTGAACTTTTGGCGCACCTGGAGCAACCGGATAGTCTATAATGACTTTTTTGTCAAACATATATTGATTTAATGGAGAATATGGATAATAAGTTGTTTCTCCATTGCCATCTTTATCTGAAACTTTCCACAGCTTGCCAGCCTTGTCAAAATAATCAGCATATTCCGGGTGCTGGTCGGCTAGCCGGCTTCTACTTCTGTCGGTAAACCGTAATAACGTACCCAAGGTTCACCAGGAGCTTTCCAACCTTTGAAAACCTTTTTGCCGTTAACTTCTTCTGATATGACATTTTCTTCTACAAATGAAGGTAGCCTTTGTCCTTTGTCGTAGAATGCTTGTACGACAATTGAATTATAATCATTCTTTTTCAAAAAAGACACGGATACGCGGATCAAAATGTTCAAGCATGAAGTTGATTAATTGCATTGATCCTGCACCACGGTTATCCATAGAATTTCCACCAGGCATATGACGGTCTGTAGCACTTTTATTATAGAAGAAGTCATCTTCCAAACCATCCATAATAGGATACTTGGCAGCATCTCTTACAATATTCAGTGCCCGATCCTTATCTTCGTTGATTAAACGAACTGCTAGCTTTAGACGAAGAGAGTTGGCAAATTTCAACCATTTGGTATAATCGCCTTGGTAGATGATATCCTGTGAGCCTAAAGACTGCTGCGTTACTTTATTTCCATCAATAGTAACATCATTGGCTAATGTTTCAACAGTTTCTTTCAATTGTTTTTCCCACAAATCAAATAATTCGGCTTGTGTGTCATATTTTGGAGTGAGCGTTCCTCCGTAACGTGCTTGATAGGCTTCTGTGTATGCCATAGAGCCATACATATCAGTATCCCACATAGCCAAGTAAATCATTAAAGGTTGACAAAGTGCTTTTAGATAAGTATATTTTGCTTGTTCTTCTCCCTCTAAGGTTGTATTTACGATATAAGTCAGTTCATTTACTTGGTTCATTACATTGTAAACTTGCGATCCCATTTTGCCTGAATTGGACATGGTAGTCATCAGGTTTTCATTACCTCCTGTTGAAGCTACTGTTTGAGACCATCTCAGCATATTATTGTAATCGTAATACCAGGCAAAATAGTCATGACCATCAAAATTTGCTAATGCTTGAGTAAACAAATAGCGGGGATCTGGTTTTGAAACGATAGTCGGATTGGTATTGATATCGGCAAAATCATCTTTGCAGCTGCTTATAAAAGCACAGCTGCCAATTAAAAAGCTTGCCATTATATATTTTAATTTCATAATCTTCAATTTTTTATAAGTTTAGAATCCTACATTTATAGTCATTGTGTAATTAGCTGTATATGGGTCGAAACTACGGATACGGAATTCACCACTCAAATTACCACGCACACCTTCAGGATTTACATCGTTAGGCAGTGAATTATATAGATATCCTAGATTACGTGCAGAGAAACTTACTCCCAATCTTTTTGCTCCAATTTTGCCTGCAATATTTGATGGGAATGTATACCCAACGGTAATTTCACGCAAAGCAATATATTTCAAATCATGTATCCATCCGTCATTGGTTACACCTGTTGACCATTGGTTGGCATAATTATAATACGATGCAGCATGCATTGGTTCAAGGATCCCATTTTCATAAGCTTGTTGATAGGACATACCACTTACATCATGAGTTTTACCATCTATACCTGTAACTTGAGTGCCCGAAGCAAATATTCCTTGAGGGATCATACCATCATGATAAGTAACACCGTAACTTCCTGATTGACTTCCATCCGCATTTAAATATTGGCTGGTCCATGTCATACCGCCATGAGCCTCATCCCGGAATTTTAAAGAAGATTCTGTCCACCCGTAAGCTGTACCATAGCGATTACCATAAACAGCTACTTTACCACCAAAACGCATATCCAAGGCCATTCTGAAACTTAAGTTTTTCCAAGTCAATCCGGTCGAAACAGAACCTAAGAAGTCTGGATTCATATCACCGATCACTTCATTTTTCAAGCTTCTATCAGCATAGGCCGAACGGTCAGAATCGCTCCATTTCAGAATGATATTGCCGTTGTCATCTCTTTTAGGAGTTATATCGGAAATCAATACGCCATAAGGTCCGCCAACTTTGGCTGCCGATTGGATACGCATGTTACCCCATCCTGTAGAACCACGTAAGCCAATATATTCGGCAGCGTCAGGGTGTAATTCGATAATCTTGTTATTATTCTTTGTAAAGGTGAAATCTAAGTTCCACTCCCAATCTTTATTACGGAAAGGAATCGTATTTAAAGCTATTTCCACACCACTGTTTTGAATATTACCGGCGTTAATTAACTGATTACTAACACCAGAAATGGATGGTGTAGAGATGTTCATAATCTGATCTCTTGTATTTTCTTTATAGTAAGTTGCGTCTAGGTTGATACGGTTGTCTAGGAAACGTAAATCCAGACCAACTTCCCAAGCATTTTTCCGTTCTGGTTTTAAGTTGGGTGAAATAGCTGTGCTTGAGAATGAATTTGTATATACATAGCTACCATCTATTAACTGCAAATTACCTACATTGTAACCGGAATTAATAGTGTAAGCGCCTGTATCATTACCTACTTGTGCCCATGAACCACGAATTTTTGCAAACGAAATCCATGAGGGCATTTTGTCTTTGAATGTTTCACTGATCAGCCAAGAACCGGAAACTGAAGGATAGAAGTATGAGTAATTACCGTTCTTATTAGCATAAACTAATGCTGAAGACCAGTCATTACGCCCGGTTACATCTAAATATAATTGATTTTTCCAAGAAGCATTGAAAGCAAATACCGCAGATAACATCCGTTTAGTTCCTTCTATTTTTCCACTTGCTTTGACCTGTCGTTTACTGTTGCCTATGAAAAATTGCCCAGGTACAATCAAACCATCAGTTTCTACAGAATAAGCAGTCTGATAGTTGTTGTAATATTCACCACGAATAAAGCCACCCAGATTGAAATCTTTTATTGCTTTATCAAAAGTAAAAGTTCCTGCAAAGGTGGTTTGTTCTTTAGTTTGTTGTGCCAATTTATAGTTACCTCCTTCGTAAGCAACTCCGGTTCCAAGTTCTTTATTTTCTTCACGAATGTATACATAGTTCATATTGCCTTCTCCTTTGAAACGGACCCAATCGGCTATTTTTACATTGACTTCTAAAATAGGACGTACTACGGTTTCTTTACGGTTGTAGTCCATATTGTCAATATTAAACCAATAACTTTTGCTGGATTCGGGTACATTGGCATAAGTATCTCCAGAACGTGCAATACCGCCTTGTTCACTTAAATATTTATCACGATAGTACTTAGCGTCATATAATGGGGTTAATCCCTGGTAGAAATATTCACCTACGGCACGAGCAGCATTGCGTGGCTTGGAGTTGGCGAAACTGACGGAGGCGGCAACATCTACTCTATCACTGATTTTATGGCTACCTTTTACCAAGAAAGCGTAACGTTCAAATGTATTATTAGGAGTGGTGGCATTCACTTTCTTGTAAGAAACAGAACTATAGAATGATGTTTTTTCATTACCGCCACGTACTGATACATTAGTATTAGTGTTAAAACCTAATTGATACATATCTAACATGTTATTTTTGATTGGAGAATAAGGTACTTTGCGTCCATCATAGTCTTCAATCATTACCGAACTGTCGTAGGGGAGCCCCCATCCTAAAGTAGATGCTCCGATTAATGAAGGTTCTCCCTTTGCGTTGGTATAATAAGTAGGAATCCAAGTATTGCCATTTTCTCCATATCCGATTCTACCTGGACGGGCTCCCGGTCCATATACAGTTTGAATTCCGGGTTGTTTGTAGGCGTGGTCGATACCTAATGTTTGAGTGACATCTACACCGAATCCTTTGAACTTTCCTCCACCTTTGGTGGTAATAACCACGGCGCCGTTCAAACCTCTAGAGCCATAGAGCGCTGTGGCTGCGGCACCTTTCAGTACAGATACAGTTTCAAAGTCATCTGGGTTCAAGTTTTTCAATTCATTACCATAGTCAATCGCATCAATTTCTTCACCATCCATATCACGTCCTTGAGTGGAATTATCAAGAATGACACCATCGACAACGTATATAGGCTGGTTATTGCTTCCTAAGGTTGACGCACCACGAATTTGGATTTTAGCAGAGCCAAAGATACCACCGTCTGAATTCGATATTTCTACACCAGCTACTTTTCCTTGCAATGATGCAACCGGATTGACCGTATTGGTATACAACTCCTCACTTTTTAATTCGGTTACTGCATAACCCAAAGCTTTTTCCTCACGTTTCAATCCTAGAGCGGTTACAACTACCTCACCCAACAATTGAGTATCATCTTTCAAAAGAACATCTAGAGGTTTCCCGGTCCATTTTATTTCTTGAGTAGCATAACCTACGAAAGAGATAACAATGATATCCCCTTCCTTTACATTACTTAAAGAGAAGTCACCGTCAAGCCCTGTGATAGTACCATTCGTAGTCCCTTTCACTACTACAGATGCACCGATAACACCTTCTCCCGTAGCATCCTTGACGATACCCGTACATGTCCCTGTCTGTTGTGTGATTTTCACATCGGTAACGCCGGGATTGGCGACCGCGTATGCTGCTCCGGTAGAGGCACCCATTAGGAACAGCAACATACTGACTGATTTTAGTCGTTTTAACATAGCTGTGATTTTTTTAAAGTTTATTGAAAATCAAGTAATTCCGTTTCCTTAGTTCCTTCAGAACTACTCTTGCAGCTATGTATCTGATAATCAGAGTATATGTACTTTGGTAATTTTAAGATGATCTTTGTCCTTGAATTTACAAACAGGAAATAAATTTGCGATTTCTACCAGTTTTCTACTAGCTACCATCCCGTTACCATAGTCAAATTTAAATTAGGATAGGGTTAATAAATATTGTATTGTAATACTTTTTATTCTGTCACCACATATCGCTGGACTTCAATATTATATGGTGACAGAACTTTCAGTATTTCCTCTAAATGGTTTATCAGTTAGAGCCGGTTCAGCAGATACTGGTCGCCATAGCGGGTATGTAATTTCTTCACTCCCATCAGAGCCAAATGTTTTCCGAAGGCTCTCATCTTGACATCACGCATGGTTTCAGGACTGGCCTTTTTCATCACTTCATAAATCTGGCCGATAGTCCATCTTTGAAACTTCTCCTCATCCCGGGGCAGACTGAAGCAGCTATAAAAGAGGCTTTCCTCTATGGGACGGCGCAAAAATGCGTCATTACGCAAGCTGACAGCCTGTTCTTCTTTGGGTGAGAGCCAATAGCGGCGGTTATGTTTTAGTTCATCTCTTAACTGAGCATAAAGTTGTTTATAATTGATGCGAGGCAAACGGATACTCCCTTTGGTCATCACCGGATAAAAACGGCGGTTACCGGAAGAATCGGTCAGCAGATCGCAAAAATTGGAAGTGCCAATAAATGAACTAAGGCGCGGTTGCTGGCTATAGCTGCTTTGAAACGGACGGCGCATACTAAGACCGCTCATTTGGACTAGATTCTTCAACCGTGCCAGTTTACCTTCTTCCATCCGATTGAATTCGTCTATATTGATAAGAGCCAAAGAGCGCATTTTGCGCAGGGCATCCCCCTCGCGGGTCACATCGAAGTCATCGGTATAATATCCACGTAACGCTGGTGGAAGGAGCGACCGGCAAAAGGTAGACTTCTTCAGGCCCTGAAGGGGATTAACCAAAATGGGAATCAGGCAGTTGCCATGCATCCGGTTTTTACCGCTCCATTGCATCACCATGCCCAGCATCCAGATATGAAACACCTCCACCCATTGCGTTTCATCGCTTACCGAGCGTGCCAGCTCGCTTACTCTGTCGTGCCCGTCCCAGTGTGGCAGATGTTCCAAATAGGCTGTCACGGGGTGAAAAGAAGGAATGCGTGACGAACCCAGATAACGGCGCATATCACGGTCCATACAGTTCACGCCTTCCTCTATTGCATTAATAACCAATGTGTTGAATTCCCGCTCATCCACCACACGGTATTTATCGAACTTGTGCTTGTCATGAAATTCGCATTGTTCTGTTATTTGGTTGTAACGAAAGGAATAATGAGTGGTGAGGAACGAATCAAGCCCTTTCATGGCTTGTTTCAGTTTTGAGTCTTTTTCTTTTTCCATTAAATCTGTTTTTTTATTGATTTGAGGTGTGAAGATAGTTCTGCAAAACAGGGTTTTGCAAGAACTTTGCCCGACAAATTAAAATAAATCCAACGTGTGAAACATTTATGGCAGAATCTTTGCAAGAGGACGAAAGAATCCGTACCTTCGTCCGGAAGAATCTGGGTTCTCACTGACGTGAAGTTGCCTACTCACTTTAGTGAAGAGCCATTGCCACACGGGTGAAACTGCCGCTTCACTAAGGTGAAGCAACAGAATGTTCTGTAAGTTTGCACGATAACATCCTATAAATAAAACAAATACATAGTACATTATGTCAGACATTAAATTTGATATCTATGAATCTCCGGCAAATGACGGGGAAAAGAAAAAATACCATGTGAGAAACACCAACAAGCAGACCATCCACTCGAAGGACTTGATACACGAGGCTACGCTTTATACTTCAGTAAGCCGTTCGGACTGGGCGGCAGTGGTAGAGGGACTGATAGATATTCTGTCCGAGAAATTAGGTGACGGCAAGCGAATCCATATCAACGGATTAGGGTATTTCTCTGTCAGTATCGGCTCCACAGAAAGTGAAAATCCTAAGAAGATGACCCGTGGCACAGTACAGATAACAGGAGTCAACTTCCAGCCTGAAGAAAAGTTTCAAGAAGAGTATTATAAGCCGGGCACATTTTGTAAGAGAACGATACAAGGTGCACACGGTGGACTTGTCGCCTATCGAAGTGGACGGGCTGCTGAGTGAATATTTTAAAGATCATCGCAGTATCACCTGCGCCCGGATGCAGCAGGTCTGCGGAATGACCGTTCTACCGCATACCGCCGCCTACAGGCACTGACCCAAGGAGCCCATCCGTCATTACAACGCGAGGGCTACAAAAATGCCACTGCCTACATACCGGTTAAAGGGCATTACGGACGTTCCTACACGGCAGATCGCTGGTAATGAGCCGGATAGGGTGAAGGGAGGATTTTGTGTTTCATGTAAAACGAATTGTTATATCATACTTTAAAATAAGAAAAAATGAAAAGAACCATCTTGAAAGACGTAGGAATCGGCTTGTGCTTCCTGCTTAGCACCGGGACGATCTGCGCGCAGAACTACCCTGGAAAAGTGAAGAATGCACAAGGTATCGAGGTGACCTACCAATCGAATTACAAAGGGAGAGCCCGGCCGGGGCATCTGTTGATGACCGTGTCCGGTGACCGCGTATCATTGACCAACGTATGGCCGGAGCAAAACGACCGTCCCAATCCCCGCCCGGAAGACAAAACACCTGTAACCGGCAGTTACATCGACTACACCACCCGGCAGGCATACCGCAGGGCTGAACTACCTAACGGACAAGTGATATCTGCGGTCACTCCCTTCGAATTCGGCAAAGGTTTCACGCAAACGGGCGAAGGAAAACACTTAGGGATGAACTGCAAAATTTTGCGAACATCCATCAATTCCAACACCATCGAGGTGTGGTATACCAACGACATCCCTTTTCGTGGTACTCCGCAAGCCAATGTGGGTGTACCTGACGGATTGGTACTGAGAGTCGTGCGAAACGGTGACATGATTCAGGAAGCCACCCATATTACCCCGCTGAAGAAAGGAAAGGATGTGTTGCCACAGTCGTGGGGGGAAAGCATGGATGCGGCCGACTACCAATATACCATCAACCAAAGCGGAGTTATCACAATTCCGGTCTTCGACCAGCAGAGCATCTGCTTCAACAACGCTAAATTGCCCGAAGTACTGGAGGATGGCGTACAATACAGTGCCGGAGGCGGCACCATCCTGTTGAAGAAAGTGAAGCTGCCCGACTATGTGAAGAATCGTACCGTCTTTGCGGAAGTTGTCCAATACTCGGACGGTGATGCTTACGACCGCACCGGTTCTGTCTTTCTGATACCGGAAGGCAAGCAGCTGTCTTTTCTTGATGCCATACGTGATTTGAAAGAAAGTTCCCTCTTTCCGCTCGGAAAATACGGACTACCACGGGCTGATTTCCACAGCGGAGTATGATGTGCCTTTAGAGTTGATGCGTTTCTTCACCGGTTTCGGTGTGCGCAAGTTCAATTATAATAAGGTGAAGGGGCAGGACTGGGTGGACTCCGTACTTTACAAAATGGAGGTAACCCCACTGGCCGAAAAATTGGAAGGGGAAGCTTGGATTGGCGCTTACATCGGCAACTGGGATGCCAAAGGACATCGTCTGTCGTTGAAACTGAAGTATTATCCTGATGAAGAACATCGGGTTTATAATACTCTTCCGCTGTTCAATACAGTGAATTATCTGGAGCAGGCAGGACAGCCTTATCCGATTTTCATGCGTCAGGATTCTCTGATCGTAAAGTTCACCTTGAAGGAGCCTGCCAAGAACGCCCGTCTGTACTACCTCACCACGGGACATGGCGGTTGGGGAGGCGGTGATGAGTTCAACCAGAAACCGAATACTCTCTATTTGGACGGTGAAAAGGTGATCTCTTTCGTACCTTGGCGGGATGATTGTGGAACTTATCGTAACTGGAATCCTTGTTCGGGTAATTTCTCCAATGGACTGAGCTCTTCCGACTTGAGCCGTTCCAACTGGTGTCCGGGTACGGTGACCAATCCCGAATACATCTATTTGGGTGATCTGGAAGCGGGTGAACACAGCATCACCGTAAAAATACCACAGGGTGCTCCCGAAGGGGGAAGCAATAGTTATTGGTGTATATCGGGTACGCTTATTTATTAATGTAAATTCCTTTGTCCTGCGATAACAGAAATGTTTCTGTCACCGCAGGACAAGGAATGTTCCAACTTTTCTATCTCCTCAAAGGACAATCTTGTTCTTGTGCAAGTTGGCACATGGGCAAGTTCAAGGACTTAAAATTACAGCCTACAGTTTGTTTGGACTTCTTTCCCTCTTCCGTTCTTCCTTTCATCTTTTGATTGTTGTCTGCAATACTGCCTATATAAAAAAGGAATATTTTCTCTGGCAATACACCAACGGCATGGACTGGCATTACCTTTTTTCCTTTGGTTCTTATCCCAACGTGCGTTACCTGTTTTCTACCGACTACCAAACAAACGGTAAATATTCGATGAAAAAACAATATAAATCATTTCAAGAAAGTTCTGTGAAAGTTATCGGTTCTCTCTTTAAATAGGGGGCTCCAGATATCTCAGACGTTAAAAATCAGAGCATATTAAAAATATTTTTCAATAGATTCTTTATATATATTAAAATTGTTATATATTTGCACCGTTAATCTAAATTAAATTGAAAAACATAGTTCTGAAGGAACTAAGAAGACGGAATTACTTGATTTTCAATAAATAAAAAATCACAGCTATGTTAAAACGACTAAAATCAGTCAGTATGTTGCTGTTCCTAATGGGTGCCTCTACCGGAGCAGCATACGCGGTCGCCAATCCCGGCGTTACCGATGTGAAAATCACACAACAAAGTGGTACATGTACAGGAATTGTCAAGGATGCTACGGGTGAAACTGTCATTGGTGCATCTGTAGTAGTAAAAGGTACGACTAATGGTACTATTACCGGACTTGACGGTGATTTTTCTTTGTCAAATGTAAAAAAAGGAGATATCATTGTTATTTCTTTTGTAGGATATCAGACACAGGAAGTAAAATGGACCGGACAGCCTATTGATGTAACTTTAAAAGATGATACGCAACAGTTAGGTGAAGTTGTGGTTACAGCTTTGGGATTGAAGCGTGAAGAAAAAGCTTTGGGATATGCAGTTACTGAAGTGAAGGGAGATGAATTAAAAGCTGCCAATACCATTTCTCCGGTAGCCGCATTGCAAGGTAAAGTAGCTGGTGTTGAAATCTCAGGCTCAGATGGTGGTTTATTTGGTGGTACCAAGATACAGATTCGTGGAGCTTCAACCTTAAGTTCCAACAACCAGCCTATCTATGTGGTGGATGGAGTGATTCTGGATAACGGTGTATCTGGTAATACGACAGCAGACTGGGACGCAGGTGCCAACAACGCCAGCGACTATGGTAATGAGTTGAAAAACTTAAATCCTGATGATTTTGAAACTGTATCAGTATTGAAAGGTGCTGCGGCAACAGCATTGTATGGTTCCCGCGGTTTGAATGGTGCGGTTGTAATCACCACCAAATCCGGTAAGGGTACACAAGGGCTGGGTATCAGCGTTTCTCAAACATTTGGTATTGACCATGCTTTCAAGACTCCGGATATTCAAACTTTATATGGTCCAGGATACATGCCGGGACAATCTGATGCCGACCAAAATGGAAGTATGTGGGATGAACATCAGTTTACAGTAAATCAGAATGGGGAACATACATTAGTAGGAGTACCCAACTTTGGTTTTGGTCCTAGATATGATGGCTCTCAAATCCGCAATTATGATGGTACATGGACTACCTATTCTCCACGTAAAAATAATATGCTGGATTTATATAAATTAGGGTTCAATACAAACACGAATGTTTCTATTCGCGGTGGTAATGAAAAAACATCATTTTATACATCTTTATCTTATAAAAATGCCAAATCAACAACAGAAAACAATACTTTTGAACGTTACTCCATGTTGTTGAAAGCTAGCCATAAGTTGAACGATTGGGTGGATGTTGCTGCTTCTTTTAGCTTTGCCAACTCAAAACCGCGTAATGCACAACTGAATGCGGGTGAATTGTTTGTCAATGCAAATACCAATGTGATTAACCCGCTATTTGACGTAGATTATTTCCGGAACAAATATTTAGGTGAGCATGGTGGTATTGCCAGTACCAGCTATGGTGACCAATATGGTTCGGTTCCTTCCAGCGCTAAAAATTATTTCTTCAAAGTAGATAATTACGATTATGTACGGAAGGAAACTGTTATTCGTCCTACATTTGAAGTAAATGTAAAGATGACAGATTGGCTGAAGTTTAAAGCAGACGCTAATATGAACCGTTATTATACTTCTATAGAAGATAAGCAATTAGGTTCCGGTTATGCAAACGAAGGAGGATATTATGGTATTACGCAAGATATAAAAGAACAATTTACCGTAGGGGGAACTTTTACTGCCAGCAAGCAGATAAAAGATTTTTCACTCGGTGGATTCGCACGATTTGAGTATTACAACACCTCTTCCCAACATTCAAAAGTATCAACTGACGGAGGAATGGTGGTGCCTGGAGAATGGTTCGTGGAGAACTCAAAAAAGACTAAAAAGAGCGAATCGACCATATCGGGCAGCAAAAGAATTATTTCTGCCATTTTTGCTTTAAATTTAGGATGGAAGAATCAAGTCTATTTGGATGTTACAGGACGTAATGACTGGTCTTCTGCATTGGTATATGCCAATCGTACAGGTAATCACTCATACTTCTATCCTTCTGTATCAGGTTCATGGTTGATTAATGAAACTTTCCGCGAAAGTATGCCTTCATGGATTAACTTGGCAAAACTTCGTGCATCATGGGCACAAGTAGGTAATGATACAGACCCATACGCTGTCAATCAGACGTATTCTTTTGCCACAATGGAAATGTATGACGGCAATATCTATACCAATGAACTGGACAAACTGATGAAGATTGCCGACCTTAAACCGGAACGTAAGAATTCATGGGAAATAGGTTTGGATTTCCGTACTTTTAATAATCGTTTGAACTTGGATTTCACTTATTATAAGGAAAATACCACAGACCAGATTATGAAAATCAATGTTCCTGCTATTTCCGGTGTTACCCAACAGTTGGTAAATGCTGGTAATATCCAAAACTCAGGTATTGAAATCGCATTAAATACCACTCCTATCAAAACTAAAGACTGGCAGTGGGATCTGGACTTCACTTATACACGAAACAGAAGTAAAATTGTATCCTTGCATCCTAATGTTGCCAACTATATTGAATTGTCCGGTTATGTAAACGCATACGACTATCATATCGGCTCCGTAGCAAAAGTCGGTGAGTCTTATGGTGTGTTGATGTCAGATGTCACTCAGGCACGTAATGAAAACGGTGTACCTTTGTTGGAGTGGGATGACAGCTGGAGAGGCGCATATAGAGCACAAAGCAAAACAGCGGAAGTAGTGGGCAACATGACACCCGATTTTCTGGGATCTGTAGCAACAACGTTAACTTGGAAAGATTTAAGTTTGAATGTCGGACTGGATATGCGTTTTGGAGGTTTGGTGGCATCTTACTGTAACTTATACGGAACTCAGGCCGGTTGGACAGAAAGCTCTTTGCAATACCGTGACCCGGAACATGGAGGTATGACTTGGACTAGTCAATACGCCGATTCCAAAGGTATTCAATATACTGATGGTATGATTCCGGAAGGTGTTTTTAAAGAAGGAACAATTGCGACCTTGGTGGATGGAACAAAAATGGATGTCAGCGGACTGTCTTACGCACAGCTGGTACAGGAAGGAAAACTGGAACCCACTCATGCCGGTTCATGGTATGGAAATAATTATGCATGGGGAGCACAGACAATTGATGACATTTGGGTACACAAGTTGAGTTATATCGCTTTGCGTAATATTACTATAAATTATCGTTTGCCTAATAGCATCAGTCACAAACTGGGTGCAAAAGGATTGAACCTGTCATTCAGTGCACGTAATTTGGGATATCTGTATAATTCATTACCTAATAACCTGAATCCGGAATCTGTACGTTCTAATTCAGCTTCAGAGTTCCGTATTCGTGGTTTCGAGCCTTATACGGCAAGTTACATATTTACAATTAATGCCAATTTCTAATTGTTAACTTTAAAAGAATTATCAACAATGAAATATAGAACTTTAGCAGCCGCACTGCTTTTAGGAAGTGTAATGTTTACTTCCTGTGTAGATGAATTCTCTGAATTAAATTCAGATCCGTCTACTATTACAAAGCCTGATATTCGTTTCCTGTTCACTAAATGTGAGGCTTCTTTCCAACCGGGAGATTATGCACAGTGGTTTGGAGGATTTAATGACCTTTCTACCTGGTCGCAAACAACAGTTTCATCAGGAGGTAATACAACTCGTTCAAATCGTCCGACTGATGAAGCCAATGGTTGTGGTTATGAAGTAAACGAAGTTCTTCGTTATGCTAATGAGATTCGATATCAAATCAGCCAGTTGCCTGAAGAGGAAAAAGCGACTTATGAATATATCCAATATCTTTGTAATCCTTTGTTGGTTTATTTAAGTATCCAAGATGCCGACCTATATGGCTCACGTCAATATACAGAAGCAGAACAAGCTAGATATACCAATCCTCCTTTGTTATTGCCTAAGTATGACACTCAAGAGGAACTTTTGGAAGTATGGCTGAAAGAACTGGACCAGACTATTAATTATCTGAGCAGTAACGAAATCAAAGATGTTTTGAATAATCAGGACTTTATTTATAAAGGTGATTTGAAAAAATGGGGCAAACTGGCCAATTCTTTGAAATTGAAAATTGCAGCCCGTTTGATAAACAAAGACCGGAACCGTGCTTTTGAAATAGTAAAACAGGTAGCAGAAAGTCCTGTTGGCTTAATTGCTACTACGGATGATGACTTTGTATATAACAAGGGTAAGTTCGATAACAATTGGAATAATGATTTTTCTGTAGGAGTAGGTACGCAACATCTTATAGACTTTTTGGTAAACAACAAAGATCCGCGTTTGCTTTATTTCTTCCAAAAGAATGACTACAATTCTAATGTTGTGCAGGCTTATTTTGATCAAAAAAGAGAAATGCCGGATTTTGTAGAAAAGAATGTAATTTCTGAGGTTAAAAATGGAAAGAAAGTCTTTAAAGAATGGGGGGGTCCAGGTGAACCTTGGGTACGTTATTATGGCCTTCCTGTGGAAATAGGTGCAGGGCAGATGGACAAATACGAGGATTATTTTGATCCCACAGGACAATTGTTTGTTTTGTACTCGGCAGCTGGTGCCAAGAAAAGCTATTATCCGTGTACTTACCGGAATCAAGAAATGGTAAAAGGTTTGTTGACATATACTTATCCGGATGCTCCGGATGTTACTCCGGTTCAGGACACTCAACAATATGGCTGGTATGGTCTGTATTTTTCGGCAGCGGAAACCAATTTCTTCTTGGCTGAATTCACCCTGTTGGGAGCTACTTGGAATGGACAAAAAAGTGCCCAAGAGTATTTTACAGACGGTATCACTGCTTCAGTAAAAGGATATGATTATGTTGCCGGTCAGAATCATATACCTTATTATGACAGTCCTTATGTAAATGACCCTCATGATGTTTCCATTAAGCTGCAAGAGGAATGGCTGACAGAACTGCTTAAGAAAGAGGCTTATAATTTAAGTGGAGATAAAGCTTCTGATTTGGAAAAAGTGTATATCCAAGAATATCTCCATTATTTTAATGCACCGATTGATCAATATGTTAACATTATGCGTTCTGGTGTTCCTATGAAGAATAGTTCCATTTTACCGCGTAAGGAATTTGACGAACAATTGGGTGACTCTTATCCTATCCCTAGAAGATTTGCTGTTATGGAGCCTTTGGAATCAGATCAGTTACATGACATAACTATCGCTGCATATAAAGCACAAGGTTATACATATCAAGGTACAAATGCAAAAAATCCACAAGTTTTGCATGACGAACGTGTATGGATGGATAAAGAAAATCCTGATTTTGGCAAAGGACCGAAGAACTGAAAATAAAATTAAAGAATAACAGTTCCCCTTGTTTTTCCTGTAAAAACAAGGGGATTGTTTTATTTTGACCTTCAGGACTATACATAGAATTATTTTGCAAATATTATTTATATGTAAGTAAAGAGTTGATTCTTCTTGAAAAAGATAAGGACTTTCTAAAACAATGAGCCGATGCTGTTTTCATTTGTAAGATGAAAAACTTTCCCATCAATTATTGAAAGTTCTCATTCTTTTACGGAATGTAATACTCCCTTATTTCTTTGTGCAAAGTAGTGATTTGGGTAGAAATGAAGTAGAAAATTTCCATTTAAAGTTTGTTTTAACGGCTTTAAATGGAAATTTCTTTTTGTCGTTATCATATTCAACTCCATTGAATATCAACACAATAGCTGCAAGAGTAGTTCTGAAGGAACTAAGGAAACGGAATTACTTGATTTTCAATAAACTTAAAAAAAAATCACAGCTATGTTAAAACGACTAAAATCAGTCAGTATGTTGCTGTTCCTAATGGGTGCCTCTACAGGAGCAGCATACGCGGTCGCCAATCCCGGCGTTGCCGATGTGAAAATCACACAACAGACAGGGACGTGTAAGGGAGTCGTAGTAGATGCTACAGGTGAAACCGTTATCGGTGCGTCTGTAGTAGTGAAAGGTACGACCAATGGTACTATTACCGGTATTGATGGTGACTTTTCCTTGTCAGGTGTTAAACAAGGAGATGTTATCCAAGTTTCCTTTGTGGGATATCTTACCCAAGAGATTAAATTTAAAGGAGAATCTTTAAAAATTATTCTTCAAGAAGATTCACAAACTCTTCAAGAAGTGGTTGTAGTAGGTTATGGTGGTGTTCAGAAAGCCAAAACAATGACTGCATCTGCCGCTACCGTAAAGATGTCCGAATTGGCAAAGTTACCGGTTGCTTCTATGTCCGAAGGGTTGGGAGGACGTGTTACCGGTGTGGTAACTCAACAGGCTTCCGGTGCGCCGGGTGAAAACGCCAGAATTTGGATTCGAGGCGGTGAAAATATCTTGTATGTCATTGACGATGTCGTGATGGATTCGGGGCAAGGTAATGAGTTTTTCAACCGCTTGCGTCCGGATGATATCGCTTCCATGTCAATCTTGAAAGACGCTGCTGCAACTGCCGTATATGGTCCGCGTGCCGCTAATGGTGTAGTAGTGATTGCTACCAAGCGTGGACAGGAAGGCGCGCCTACCATTACTTTAAACCAAAAAGTGTCTATCATGACTCCTGCTTATCGTCCCAAAGGATTGAGTAGTTACGAGTACGCATTGGCACGTAATGAAGCGGAATTGGCAAGTTTCCAGGAGAGTCCGACTTTTAATGATACAGAACTTTCTAAATATTATATGGGCGATCTGTGGCAGAAAGGATACGGATTTGAAGAAATCCGTAACCTGGTGAACGAAAGATATAATTTAGGGTATTCTTTGCAAGACATCAACGACTTGTTCGATCCGTTAAAGACACAAGGTAAAAATATCCAGGACTACTATTCTTCTTACGACCCATGGGATATGTTTGATCATACACAGCCAATGTATCAAACTAATGTCAGCCTGCGTGGTGGTGGCGAACGTATCAAATATTATTCAAGTTTGGGATATATGAAGCAAAATGGTGTCAGTGATAAATATTCATACGAACAGGTGAACATGATTTTGAACACAGACGCCATGTTGTTGAGCGACAAGAGTTTGAAATTTACTTTCAACTTGAACGGTAATACTTCTAACAACAATAAACCTGCCGATGGTGAAGGTGTGTTCAACAATGCCATGTATGGTGACTGGATGCCTAAGAGGCCGGCTGCCTGGAGTACCGGACTGCCAAGAAAGGGATCTGTGGAGGCGCAGTTGAACAACGGTTTCAACAATACAGAATCTTATCGCTTCCAGATGAATGCAGCTTTGAAATGGAGTGTGCCTTGGGTGGAAGGCTTGTCTGCACAGGCTAGCTTGAACTTCACTACTTCTTATTATCATCAGCGTCATTTTAACCATGATCAGGAAGGCGTTTATGACAATCCGTATGCTACTGCCGTTTCTTCCTATAATCCTGAAAACGCCAACTTATATGAAAAATGGAATAAGTATAAGTTGTTGACCGGCATTTTCCAGATTGATTATACCCGTTCTTTCGGAAAGCATAATCTATCTGCTATGGTGAACTATCAAAGTCAGGTAAGAAAGAGCAATTGGACGGATGCAAAGAAAAAAGGATATCCTACCACTTTGGCTCCGCAGCTTGATCTAGGCGGTACATTAGTTTCTGCCGGTGGCTCTGCTGAAGAATGGGGTTCTGCTTCTTACATCGGGCGTTTTACTTACGACTATGACAATAAGTACCTGTTCCAATACAGTGCTAACTACAATGGTTCTTTGAGTTATAGCCCGGATAAACGTTGGGGATATTTTCAGGCTTTCTCATTGGGTTGGGTGATGTCCGATGAAGTTTGGTTCAAGAATTTGGTGAATCCGAACATTGTTAATATGATAAAATTACGTGGCGGATTTGGATTGGTAGGTAATGAAGTGGGAAGTCCATTTTCTTTCCTTACCCAATATGCGCAGAGTTCAAACCGCATATTGTTTGGAGAAAATATGGCTTCTAATGTAGGATGGTACGAGTCTGATGTAGCAAACAATTTACAATGGTCCAGCAGTAAGCAGTATGGTATTGGTCTGGATTTCGGCTTTTTGAAAGACCGCTTGACAGGATCATTCGATACGTTTTTATATTTGAACAAAGGAGATGTGATGGACATGACTGATGATATGATTCGGGTAGATATTTTAGGTATGCCGAACACTCCGAAAATTAATGCTCCGTACACTACTTCACGAAAAGGAGGTTTCGAAGTTTCGTTGAACTGGCAAGACAAGATTGGCAAAGTCGGTTATCGTGTAGGGGTAAACTATTCTTATTGGGATGAACGGGTGACTCGCCATAGCAGCTCTGATTCGGACTGGTGGACTCCGACATTCGACAATATCGGCAAACGTCCTTATGTAACAAACGGAGAATCTATAACATATCCTTATGGGTTGAAGACCAATGGATTACACGGGTCATGGCAAAAAATGTATAATTCCTTATTACACGCTAACAATAATATGACTTTGGGAACTCCGGCTTTGGTGGACTTAAATGGTGATGGTCGTGTAAATGATTACTATGTGTTCAATGCGGAAGGGTCTACTCCACATACTCAATTTGGTGTAACTTTAGGAGCCGACTGGAACGGATTCGATCTGGAACTGTTCTTCCAAGGAGCAACCGGTGCAAGGGGAGCTATGCCTTCTCCGCTCCGCAGCCAACAAAGCTATATGTGGAATTACGGACAATACGCGTTCCAGAATGCATATACACCGAGCAACCCTGATGTAGACGCCGCTCTTCCAACTCCGGTTCCTGAAGGCAATGGATTTGGATATAGTTACATTGACATCTGGTCTTTTGATGCCTCTTACCTGAAACTGAAAAATATCAGTTTACGTTATGACTTAAAACGTTCGGTTTTGAAAAATCTACCAGTTATTCAAGGATTGGATTTAAGTTTCGTTGTGACTAACGCATTTACTTGGACTAAAAAATCTTATCCACTGAAAGATTTGCAGGATCCCGAATTCATTACTACAGGTGCTTCTATCTATAATAACAATGGTACTTTGGGAAGCTATCCTACCCAGCGTTCTTATACTTTGGGCGTAACAGTAACTTTATAAAACTTGGTTAATATGAAACGTAAAAATAAAACAACTAAATATATTCTGGCCGGGTTATTTCTTTCTTCGATGATGGGAGTAACAACTGCATGTGATCCGTTAGGAATAGAACCTACAACAAAAGTGGATGAAGAACGCTTTTGGGAAAATCCTCAATTGGCTCGTTCTTATGTGAACAATTTCTATTTCATATCCCAATCGGCATCTGGTGACACCTTCCAGTCAGAACAGTGGTCAGATAACTGTCAGGGAAACTATGAACAGGACTGGGATACGTATCGACAGTACAATTTTAACAAACGTACTTATGATGAAAATAATGGTATCACTTGTTTCAGCGCCCCATGGAGTGGAGCTTATAACATTCGTGCTGTAAATCTTGGAATTGAAAAAATTTCTTCCAGCAGCATATTGACAGAAGCTCAGAAGAACCAATTCTTGGGTGAATGTTACTTTTTCCGTGCTTTTATTTATTTTGACATGGAAAAGTTTTGGGGAAGCGTTCCTTATGTAGACAAAGCGTTAACGATTGAAGATGAAACCTATTTGCCTCGTACTAAACGCGAAACTATTTTCGACAATATTCTAGACGATTTGCAGAAATCCGTAGATTATTTTAAAGCTTATGGTGGAACGCATACGCTTGGTATGGTAAATGAAGATGTAGCTAACGCATACATTTCGCGCGTGGCTTTATATGCAGCCAATGCGGCCGATGCTTCAGCCAAAGGTCTATATTCGGATGACGCTGAAGGCTTGTTCAAGTTTGAGAAGAATGCAAATCATTATTATGAATTGGCTTATAATGCAGCTAAAGGATTGATAGGCAAGTACAGTTTGGAACCGAATTATGAGGATCTGTTCACAAAAACAGAGTCACATACAAGCGTTGAGTCAATTTGGCCGGTCATGTTTAAAGAAAACCAACGTAGTGGTTTCAATCCAACTGCAAAGAACGGACCTGACGGGAATTATTATGGAGCAACCGAAGATGCGACTTATTCTTACGGGCGTCGTTCAGGTTTATTTCCTACACAGGATTTGGTAGACTGTTATTTACAGAAAGATGACGCTGATGGCAAATGGAAAAATTGGTGGGAAACTTCACAGGCAAAAGCCATGGGAATCCATAGAAATGCAGAAGGAGAATTAGAAGGAGAATCTGCTAATTATCGCGATATGTTCAAGAATCGCGATAGCCGCTTCTATTCCACAGTTACTTACGATGGAGCATATATGGGACCGGAAGAAGAACGTTATATTATTCAAACTTGGATTGACAATACTACACTAGATGAAAAGACCTTAAAATACAGTGCTTTACATTCTGGGTATAGAGTGATGGAAAATTTAAATTCCGCACCAATCAACAGAGCTTCCGCACAAACAATAACTGGTTATTATTCAAGGAAGTACTCTCAGTTTAATAAAATCAATACGGACGGGACTTTGGATTTTGACACCCAGCGTCAGACTTGCTATTTCAATGTACGGTATGCGGAAGTGTTGCTGAATTGTGCCGAGGCAAGTATTAAACTAGGCAAGACCGATGCGGCAGGCTATATCAATGAAATCCGTAATCGTGCCGGATTGCCTAATTATGACGGCAATGATTTGTGGAATGAAATGAAACTGCAACGTCGTTTGGAATTTGCATTTGAATGTCCGGGCTTCCGTTATTTCGATTTATTGCGTTGGGGGGAAGCAGAAGGCAAAACGACTATTGAAGAGTTGAATACTCCTTCCAGAGGATTATGGATTTTCCGTAAAGGTATGGAAAGCGAAAAGGCTGGTGAGAATGGTTATCCTGTAGAGCCGGGTGGTGAAGGATATTTTACTCCTAAATTCCAGACTTTTGAGATGCCGTATTCTTATTATGAAAGAAAGTTTGATGATGCAAGATACTACTTTGTACCATTTTCACAGTCCATGTTGAGAGACTATACACAATTGCAACAGAATCCGGGATGGAAAAACTTCAACTATAACAATTAAAAAAAGATAGTTATGATGAATAAATTGCTAAATAAAATATGTATAGGTGCAGCTGTGTTGTGCAGTGCATCAGTTATTTCTAGTTGTACTGCCGGATTGACTTATGAAGAGGCACCGGAATCTGTTTATTCAGAAGTAGGGGTAAGCAAAATCGAGTTAAAAGCCCGGGAATTGTTTAATGACAAGATTTATGCAGTTAACTGGAACAAATGGGTGGACAATTATATTGATACTCGTTTGATTGGAAGTTCTGACGTTTTTACGTGGGTTAACAGAACGGGGGCTCCCTATACCATGCCGGATGGGAAAGTTGTGGCTGCCGGAGAATCAATAAAAGTGGAAGGTTCGGAAACAATAGAATCCGATAGCAGTGCGCCTGATGGCAAGGTGTATGTATTAAACGTATATGCCGCTTCGGATGTACAATATTCGACAGCTAACAAGGGGTTCTTGTTTGATGGCAGTAAGTTTTCCGGTGACTTTGAATTGGTGAATCCTGTTGATAACCGTTCACAATATGTAGTTCTTCCTGTTAGAAAGAATGAAATCATAGGTGAACTTTATCTGGTAAGCTATTCTGTCTGTACGGTAGAACCCGTAGGTGACTCTCCTAAATTGGGTATGCCGGGAGATTTTACCAAGCCTCGTCGTTATCTGGTGAAGAATATCGCTCATCGCCCTGCTGGAGTGGAGCAACATCAGCGTATGTATGAAGTACGTGTTACTTTCCTTCCGTAATGCAGGTGAATTCTTTTTTATAATAAATGAAAGGGTGGGCTTCAGGCTCACCCTTTCTTGAGATAAACTATTAACTGAAAATATATGAGACTGATTTTATGTTGGTTAGGGATATGGATATTCTGTGTGGGTCTGTTTGCGCAAAATACTAAGGACAATTCCTCTTATCTGTTTGATGAATTTCAAGATTGCTTGATTGTATATAAAGATGGAAGACAGTTTACGGCTCCGGTCAATTATGATCTGATAAAGAAACATTATGTCTTTAAAGATCCGGAACAACAAGAAAAGGAGTTTTCTGATCCGGAATTGATAGCGGTGCTTCGCATAGGCAACAGAAGTTTCTTGATAGGAAAGCAAGAAGCGGTAGAGGTAATCCAAGCTCAGCCCAAATTCAATGTAATCTATACAGGTGATACACGAAGAGCCCCCAAAAAGATTTCGTATGGAGGAACTACACAAACGGCTTCCGTGGATAACTATTCAGGATTAACAGGTACAGGGTTATCCGGTGGCATACAGGACGCCCAACGTATCGTTACCGGAATTAATAAAACCTACGAAGTTAGTGTAGGTAAAAAAACGAAACGCTTTTATAACAAGAAGAGTTTTTTAAAGCTTTTCCCTAAAAAACAACAAGTCCGATGGAACCGATACATCGAAGAAAATAAGATAGATTTCGGTTCTGTGGATCAGGTGTTCAAGCTCTTTCAAGTTTCTATTTCACACTAAGCATTTTCGCGGTCACAGAAATAGTCGGGTCCTTGGTAACCGGTTATTAAAAATGGATTAGTAGGAATATTCTTTATTGCTGTTTTTATGTTACATAAAACATGTAACGCAAATAACGCAATAAAGTTTGGATTGAGCAAATATGAGAGTTGTATTTTTGTGTTGCCCATTGTACCATGCTCTGACTTGACATGGTCCATGGCTATAATTTAATATGGCAGTTACAAGATATCTAAAACAGAAGTTATGCTGATAATGATCATGTTTCATGGATAAGGGCATAAATACCTGGAGCATTATGATCCTTTGAAAAGCATCAGGAACAGAAAACAGGAAGAGGGTATATAGCCGGAGCCGGCTGTTATACCCTCTTCCTGTAATGAGGTAGATTCCTTATTTCATCTTATACACCAAAGTCCCACCCTTCAAAATATCTTCATGCGAGATATAATTCTTTGTATAGGGTTCACCGTTCAGTGTGATGCTGTCAATGTACTTGTGTTCCTTTGACAATCCTTCGGCAATGATCGTGAAAGTCTTTCCGTCGGCCAGATTCAAAACGATTTCAGGCAGCTGCGGAGCGCCGAAGACATAATTGCCACTTACCGGATCTACCGGATAGAACCCCATAGCCGAGAACATATACCATGCTGACATCTGTCCGCAGTCGTCATTGCCACAGAGTCCGTCGGGTTCGGGACGATATTGCGTATCAAAGATTTCACGGATCAGTTCCTGGGTACGTTCGGGGCGGCCTGCCAACGTATATAAATAAGTAATGTGATGGCTGGGTTCGTTGCCGTGTGCATATTGACCGATCAAGCCGGTAACATCTGCCTGGGTGGTTTCCAGTTTCAAGGTGAACAAAGAATCCAATTTGTTTAAGAATGCCTGTTCTCCGCCGAATAACTCAATAAGCCCCGGCACATCATGTTGCACATGCCAGGTGTACTGCCATGCATTACCTTCGGTATAGTCTCCACCGGTACTTTCCATGTGGGCAACCTGACTAGGGTTGAAGGGAGATTTCCAACTTCCGTCAGCATTACGGGGACGCATGAACTGCGTTTCTTTATCAAACAGGTTCTTATAAAAATCGGCACGTTTGGCAAAATAAGCGGCATCTTCCTCTTTACCCATACGTTGGGCCATATCGGCTGCGGCATAATCGTCATATACCGATTCCAGTGTGGAGGATACTGATTCTGTCTTAATCAAGTCTGTAGGGAAATAACCGTATTTCATATAAGTTTCCCAATCGGATTTCAGTTTATGAGATACGGTCTGGGTATTTTTGATAGCATTGAAGGCACGTTCGGCGTCAAAACCCCGGAACCCTTTGCGGTACGCTTCGGCGATAACTGAAACACCGTGGTTGCCAATCATGGTATATGTCTCTTTTCCCCAAAGTCCCCAGATAGGCAGGAAGCCCTGTACTTCAGCCTGTTCTACCAATGAATTGACGAATCCGTCTACTTTTTCAGGAACCATTAAGGTGTAAAACGGGTGGGCGGCGCGATAAGTGTCCCATAAGGAGAAAGTGGAATAAAAAGCTCCGTTACCGGCTTTAACGATGGAATCGGCTGCATTACGGTACCATCCGTCTACGTCCGAGATTTGGTTGGGCTGTATCAGGGCATGGTAGAAGCTGGTATAGAAGTTGGTCTTCTCGTCATCCGTACCCGTTACTTCAATGCGGCTCAGATAATTGTTCCATTCGTTGTGGGCTGCTTGCTTCACTCCTTCAAAATTCCAGTCGGCTATTTCCGCTTCCATATTCTTCTTGGCTCCATCCACGCCGGTGGTGGACATGGCTACTTTCATCAGCAGTTCCTCTCCCGGCTTCATGTCAAAAGTAGCGATGATGCGTTTCCCTTTTTCAGTTTCGGCCATGGGCAGATACAGGGTATCTATGACGGGACGATTGAACTTCATAACAAAAAAGTAATCCTGGTTCACCCATACGCTGTTGCGTACATGTCCGGTCAAGGTTTGTGCATCTTCCCAATTGGTTTCGCAACTTTGTACTTGCGAATGGTATTGGTTTTCGTTCCACGCAGGTCCGTGCTGAAGGTCAATCAATACAGATGCCGAGTCGGCGTTATGATAGGTATAACGGTGCAGGGCGGCATGGGGAGAGGCGGTCAGTTCGGCCTTCACGCCGGGGTCGGCCAGCTCTACGGTGTAGTATCCGGGAGTCGCTGCTTCCTTGTCTTTGGGGAAGTGGCTGCGATAAGCGTCCCAGGCACGGGCGCGTGTTCCGGTAACCGGCATCACCAGGATGTCTCCCAGGTCCATACACCCTGTTCCATTAAGGTGTGTCTGGGTAAATCCCCATATCAGGGAGTCGGTGTACACATATTCCGAGCAATATCTCCAGCCGACAGCTCCGGTTACGGGGCTTGTCTGGATCATGCCGAAAGGACGGCAGGCACCGGGAAAGGTATGTCCGTTGTCTGCTGCTCCGATGAACGTGTTAACATACTGCGTGTAGTCAGTTTCGCCTGTCTTCTGCTGTGTTGTGGAACAGCCGAAGAGCGAGCCTGCCAATACAAATGCGCAAAGGATAGAATTGGTTTTCTTCATAGATTCGCAATTAATAAATATTTTGCGTAAAGATAAAGAGTTTTCTGGAAAAATGGGTCAAGAAATCAAAACAAGAAACGAATTAATAAGAAGTAAATGAATATCTTTGCATCTCTTAAATTAATAAACGACATGAAAAACCTTAGTTTGGGATCTCTCATGAGGATACTCTCTGCATTCATTTTCCTTTTATCGAACCTTCTTTAGATTAATCCGAAATGTTTCAACGCATTGGCTATTCCGTCTTCATCTACGGAGGTGGTCACATAGTCGGCCACAGCTTTTACATGAGGTTCGGCGTTTCCCATAGCTATCCCTGTGGCTACGTGTTTCAGCATGGGAATATCATTGCCGCCGTCACCGAAAGCCATGGTGTCTTTCAGGTCAATGTCAAAATATGCCAGCACTTGTCTATTCCCGTACTTTTACTGTTGCCCCGTGCAATGATGTCGGCAAACAATGGATACCAGCGCATTGGCTCGCAATGGGTCAGCACTTTGCCGAATATATCTGTTTCTTTTTCCTCTTCGGCCGTAAAGTACCCCATTATTTGCAGGATGTCTTTTCCACGGGCTTCTTCTATGGAGGCGACAGGGGGAACAGGAATTTCAATCAGATCGGAAACAGCCTGTACTCTGTCATTCACTTCAGTGACGAACATTTCATTGCCGTATGCAAAAACGAAAGGTACCGGATATTTCTGTTGAAAAGTTATTAGCCGTTCAATGTCTTCTTGCGGGATGCAACCTTTATAAATGGGCTGGTGGCCGGCGGTAAAACAATAGCTTCCGTTTACGGTGATATACCCGTCAAACTCTAAGTCACCCAGGTTGTTTATTAAACATTGTGGGCGTCCGGTAGCAATAAATATTTTAATGCCTTTATCACGGAGTGCCTTTAATGCCTCATGGGTTGAAGCGGGAATCTTATGAGTTTCAAAAGAAACCAGTGTACCGTCAATATCGAAAAAAATAGCTTTAACCATACGTTTACCTATTGAATATTATCGTTATATATTTTCATTTTGCAAAGATGAGAATTAAAATACATGCACACAAATACGATAAAGGTTAATTTTTGGCTTATTTGACTTTACAGATTGATTTTAATATCTATATTTGTGTTTCTAAAATAACAAGAGAAATGGCAGTTCAGTTTACAAGAATAGCAGTAAAGATCGGTAGTAATGTGTTGGCGCGTAAAGACGGTACGCTGGATGTGACGCGTATGTCGGCATTGGTAGACCAGGTGGCGGAATTGCGCAAAGCCGGGGTGGAAGTCATTCTGATTTCATCCGGGGCGGTAGCTTCGGGACGCAGCGAGATCAAGCCTTCCAGGAAATTGGATAGCGTGGAGCAAAGGCAGCTTTTCTCGGCGGTGGGCCAGGCAAAACTGATCAACCGGTACTATGAGCTGTTTCGCGAACACGGTATTCCCGTCGGGCAGGTGCTGACTACGAAAGAAAGTTTCGGCACGCGCCGTCATTACCTGAACCAGCGCAACTGTATGATGGTGATGCTGGAGAACGGTGTCATACCTATCGTAAATGAGAATGATACCATTTCGGTCACTGAACTGATGTTTACAGACAATGACGAGCTTTCGGGAATGATCGCTTCCATGATGGATATGCAGGCGTTAATCATACTGAGCAATATTGACGGCATATACAATGGTTCTCCTTCTACCCCCGGTACGCAGGTGATACGGGAGGTGGAGCAGGGAAAGGATCTTTCGGACTATATACAGACGGAGAAATCGGGATTCGGCCGGGGCGGTATGCTGACAAAGACTACCATTGCCCGTAAAGTGGCCGATGAGGGCATTACCGTCATTATAGCCAACGGCAAGAAAGACCATATTCTGGTCGATTTGCTGCAACATCCGGCAGAGACGGTTTGTACGCGCTTTATTCCGGCAGAAGGCGGAGTATCCAGCGTGAAAAAGTGGATTGCCCATAGCGAAGGCTTTGCCAAAGGCGAGCTGCATTTGAACGAACAGGCCGTGAAAGTGTTGAAAGGACAGAAGGCGGTAAGCCTGCTTCCTGTGGGAGTGGTCCGCATAGAAGGGGAATTTGAAAAAGATGATATAGTGAAAATCATAGACCACCGGGGCAGGCAGATAGGAGTGGGACGCATCGGATTTGATTCGGCAGAAGCGCGTGCATTGCAGGGGAAACATGGACAGAAACCTATGGTACACTATGATTATTTGTATTTGGACTGATGCGGTGTGGTAATGATTTAGATAAAATGAAGTGACTATGGAACAGATAAAAGATATTTTTAAACAGGTGCGGCAGGCAAAAGGATCTCTTGCTTTCTGCAAGGAGGAGATCATCAATGATACCTTGTATGCATTGGCCGACAGGGTGGAGGCTGCTACGGACCGGATTCTGGAAGAGAACGCCAAGGATCTGGCGGCGATGGATCCGTCGAATCCCAAATATGACCGTCTCAAACTGACGGCGGAACGTATTCACGCCATAGCCCAAGGCATACGGCAGGTAGCCACGCTGCCTTCTCCATCGGGAAGGATACTGAGCCAGGCCGTGCGTCCCAATGGCATGAAGCTGACCAAGGTAAGTGTGCCTTTCGGGGTGATAGGCATTATTTATGAAGCTCGTCCTAATGTGACTTTGGATGTGTTTGCACTTTGTTTCAAATCCGGCAACGCCTGTATATTAAAGGGGGGGAGCGATGCCGATTTCTCCAACCGTATCCTGGTGGAGATTATCCGGAATACCTTGCTGGATGTAGCCCACTTGTCTCCTTATCTGGTGGCATTGTTGCCGGCAGGACATGATTCGGCCGACGCGCTGCTCCATGCCCGCGGCTATGTGGATCTGATTATCCCCCGCGGCGGCAAGGGGCTGATAGACTATGTGCGGCAGAACGCCACGATTCCCGTTATCGAGACAGGAGCCGGTGTGTGTCACGTTTATTTTGACAAGGAGGGTGATGTGGCGAAAGGAGCCGCCATTATCCGCAACGCCAAGACACGCCGTGTCAGCGTGTGCAATGCCTTGGACTGTCTGATTATAGATGTGAACCGGCTGACCGACCTTTCCACTCTTTGTAGCGGCTTGCAGCAGGACAACGTGGAAATCTATGCCGATGACTTGTGTTACAATTATCTGAAGACTTCTTACCCTTCCCACTTGCTGAAACATGCTTCTACGGATACTTTCGGAACAGAGTTTCTGGACTACAAAATGGCAGTGACGGCGACTATGACCATACAGGCGGCTGTGGCCCACATTTCTATCTATGGTTCGGGACATAGTGAATGTATTGTGACGGAGAATGACCGGGCGGCCGATTATTTTATGAAAATGGTGGATGCGGCTTGTGTCTATGTGAATGTGCCTACTTCGTTCACCGATGGAGGTGAGTTCGGACTGGGAGCGGAAATAGGTATCAGCACGCAGAAGCTCCACGCCCGTGGTCCGATGGGACTAGAGGAACTGAACACATACAAGTGGATTATTCAGGGGGATGGACAAATAAGACAATAATACTATAAATGAAAAAATTATGAGATACTTTACAAACGTACACGATTTGGGCGACTTGAAGAGTGCCCTTGCCGAAGCTTTCGAAATCAAGAAAGACCGCTACAAATATGAAACCCTGGGAAAGCATAAGACTTGTCTGCTGATTTTCTTCAACAACAGTCTGCGTACCCGTTTGAGCACCCAGAAGGCAGCCCGTAACTTGGGCATGGATGTGATTGTGCTCGATGTGAATCAAGGTGCATGGAAGCTGGAGACCGAGCGCGGTGTCATTATGGATGGCGACAAGAGTGAACATTTACTGGAGGCTATTCCGGTGATGGCTTCTTATTGTGATATCATCGGTGTGCGTTCGTTCGCTCATTTTGAGAACCGCGAGGATGATTATACCGAAAAGATTCTGAATCAGTTCATCAAGTATTCCGGCAAGCCTGTATTCTCCATGGAAGCCGCTACCGGTCATCCGTTGCAGGCTTTCGCCGACCTGATTACCATCGAGGAGTATAAGAAGAAAGACCGTCCCAAGGTGGTCTTGACTTGGGCGCCGCATCCGCGTGCATTGCCTCAGGCCGTTCCCAACTCGTTTGCCGACTGGATGAACGAGGCCGATGTGGATTTTGTCATCACTCATCCCGAAGGCTATGAGCTGGACCCGAAGTTTGTCCGTGGCGCGAAGGTGGAATACAACCAGATGAAAGCCTTTGAAGGGGCTGACTTTATCTATGCCAAGAACTGGGCATGTCCCGGTGTCACCCGTCCTGCCGACTATGGAAAGATCCTGAGCAAGGATATGAACTGGACGGTAGATGCGGCGCACATGGCAGTGACAAACGATGCTTTCTTTATGCATTGTCTGCCGGTGAGAAGAAACATGATTGTGACCGATGAGGTGATTGAAGCGCCTACTTCGTTGGTTATTCCTGAAGCGGCTAACCGGGAAATTTCTGCTACAGTTGTTTTAAAGAGAATGCTGGAAGGGTTGGAATAACCGGCAGTCGGAATGACGTATTCTTCCTTTTTTATTTATCGTTTCACCCGTGTGATGAAACCGTATCACCCATGTGATGAAAATTGATCACCTTAGTGATAAAACTTCATCACTAAGGTGAAACGATAAACAGGAAAGGGCAGCGCAACGATTTCTATCGGACGAAAAACTGTGTGTATCCTTGGCTTGACTATATAAGATAGCGCGTGGCAAGATTGCCATTCAAGAGGAAAAGGTCTCGCCTCGGAAATAGAAGACCGGGCGGGGGGAGTCTGGGACAAACTTACAGAGATGAAGAATTTATGAAGGATTGAAAAAAAATCCTTCATAATAAGTGGCAGTAAATCAACTTGCTAAGCCATAATGAAGGATTTGAAGGAAAAAAACGGTTAAAAACTTATTTCCTTCCCTAATTCCTTCCAGTCCAGGATACCCTTATCCAGATTATACACCTTGAATCCTTTTTTTACCAGAATGTTGGCGGCATTGCGGCTGCGTCTTCCACTTTTGCAGTAAACGGCTACGGGGCGGTCTTTTTGAAGAAGCTCCTCGATGTTTGTGCCAAACTCATTGTCCAATACATTGATATTGATGCTGCCCGGTATATGGCCTTCGGAATATTCGGCTACCGTGCGTACATCAACCAGTTGGATGGTCTTGTCCTGTATCATTTCCTCAAACTGGTCGGAGGAAAGATTCTTGAATTTGTCACTGTCTTTGCCGGTACATGCCCATAATCCTAGTGAGAATGCGCAGATGAAGAATACAAAATAGATGGTCTTTATCATAAAATGGAATGTTTTGATGTTTTTGTTTGCTAAAAATAAAAGATACGACTGGTCATACCTTCTTTATAAGTACGGATGTTGAATACAATCTTATCGCCTTTATGCAGTTTGCCGGCGTATGCCCACAAGGGAACAGACAGATAGACTTTACGGTTGAAACCTTCGATGTCATTATTCCTGTCATGATAGAGTGTCAAGTATAATGTTTGTTCTCCGTCTTTGTTCTCCAGTTTGTTCTCAATAAAGTGATAACCGTGTTTCTGGTCTTTGACTTTGACTTGTAAAATCAGGTTCAGGTAATTCCCACCCCGCCAAATGCTTTGAATGGCTACCGGGTCGGTCTTTATCTCCTTGAATTTAGATTCGGACAAAGGAACAGGAGAAATAACCAGTTGGGTATTGTAAAGCATGGCTTCTTTTTCTGCTTCTTCCGAGTCTGTCAATGGAGCGTACATGGTAACCGTGCGGTACGTGGTGTCTGGTGCCAGTCCGTCAAGACCGGTACGTGACTGGATGCGCCACTCTGTCCCTTCGTCCGTTATCAGATATCGTCCGGTTCCTGTATGATCGGTTTTCAAGTCGATCATATCTGTCAGAACATTAGGATATACATAGTCGTCTTCACCGCACGCGCCGAGAAGCAAAGAGGTTAGAAAAGATAAAATAACGACTTTCCTCATGTTTATTATTTTCTTTTTCAGGGTGGACTGTAAAATCCACCCTTTACGGTAAACGTTCTTATCCTTTTGCCGCTTTCAGGTAATTGATGAGCGGATTGGCATACATAGTCAGCAAAGCATGACGCAGGAAGGCGGTGTCTTTGTTGGGAAGATCGACTTTGGCAATCTGCTGTTCCAGATATTTTTCAAAGTGCTCTTTTTCTTCTTCTGTGTACTCGGCCGTGAAACGGTTGTCTCCCATCAAGAGGTCACACGCCACATAATTACCTGCAAACAGGCGGTAACTGCTGTGTATATGCCGGTCTATGGTTTCCGATATGGCGGTAAACAAATCACATTTCGGCAAATTGAGTTCTTTCAGTTCGTCCAGTTCATGATTCAGACAGGCGGAAGTCTGGAAATGGATGCGTCCCTTGTATCCGTAAAGGCCGGTCTGCATATTGATCAGGTCGTCTTCGGGACTTTTCTGGAAATGTTCGTCGTCGCGTTTTTGCTGCAACTCTTTTGCTTTCAGGAAGTCACACGGGTCGTATTCGTAAGAAATGGCTAGCGGAACGATGTTCAGTTCTTTCAGTCTTTCGGTAACATCGCCTTCACCTGCCATGGCCATCATTTTCAATACACTGTCCTGGGTACGGTCATTGGAATCTTTGGCACGTCCCTGACGTTGCGCTATCCATAAATTCTCATGTTTTTCCTTCATGGCGAAATGCATGTAGCGCGACATCAAGGCAGATGCTTCCAGTTTCTGCCGCATGTTGAGGCCGCGTTTCACGATGAATGATTTATTGACACGTACCAGCTTATGAATCCATGGGTAGATGAGCAGGTTGTCGCCGATGGCGATCTCTACGGTTGTCATTCCGTTGTCTATCAGTAGGATAGATAGAAAAGCCGAGTCCAGAATAATATCACGATGATTGGAGATGAAAGTGTAGTTCCGGGTTAAGTCGGACAAGGCGGAACAGTCGAATGTCAGTCCGTTGGCTGTTTTTTTCACTAAATCCCATAATAGTCCGTAAAAGAACGCTTTTTGGAATTCCAGGTTTGTTTTGCATTGACGCATCTTCATGGCAAGACCTTCGAAAGGTACGCCCGGCATAACAGACTCTACCACTGTCCGGAAAGCGGGATCAGCGATTAATTCTTCATAGATTTGCGGCAACTCTTCGGGAGTGTACGGACGAATCTCGTTAAATTCAGCTGGTATGTTCATAATTTATAAAGGTTAGTCAGTGATATCACTAAAATTTATTTTCTATAATGTCAGTCATCACATCTTTTATATCCAATCCTGCTGCACGCACCTGTTGGGGAATGAAGCTGGTAGCTGTCATGCCCGGAGTGGTATTGATTTCGAGCAAGTTTACTTTTTCGCCTTCGGTAATGATATAGTCAATGCGGATAAGGCCGGAGCACCCCAGAATGTCATAAATGGCCGAGGTGAGCAGACGTACGCGCTCGGCTGTCTCTTCGGGCAGGCGGGCAGGTGTGATTTCCTGTGACTCGCCATTGTATTTGGCTCCATAGTCAAAGAATTCGTTGGCACTTACCACCTCGGTGATGGGGAATACCACTTCCTTGTCCGAGGTCTTGTAACAGCCGCAGGTGATTTCCGTTCCTTTCATAAAGGCTTCAATCATTACTTCGTCACTTTCCTCGAAAGCTTTTTCGATGGCGGGTTGTATATCTTCCTTAGTCTTTACTTTGGTGACACCGAAGCTGGAACCGCCGGCGTTGGGCTTGATGAAACAAGGCAGACCGATTTTGTTGATTACTTCTTCGTCTGTAATTTCAAATCCTTTACGCAGGATCAGTGATTCGGCTACGCGGATACCGAAGCCTTTCAGGTATTGGTTGCAGGTGAATTTATTGAAAGTCATGGCCGATACCAGTACGTTACAACTGGAGTAGGGGATTCCTAACAGGTCGAAGTAACCTTGCAGGATACCGTTTTCCCCCGGAGTTCCGTGGATGGTGATGTAGGCGAAGTCGAATTGTTTCTTTTCGCCGTTCTCCATGAAACTGAAGTCATTACGGTCTATCGGGGTTTTGGAGCCGTCCGGAAGGACTACTTCCCACCGATGCCCTTCCATCTCTACTATATATAGGTTATAACGCTCTTTGTCAATGAAAGAGTAAAGTCCCTGTGCACTGCGCAAGGAAACGACAAGTTCGCTGGAATCTCCTCCGGCTACTATGGCAATAGTACGTTTCATAGTTCTTCTCTGTTACTGATATAGTTTCTCCACTTGTCTATCAGGTTTGTCATATCCTCGGGCAGCGGAGAGGTGAAGAACATCTCTTCGCCTGTACGGGGATGGACAAAGCCCAGCGTCATGGCGTGTAATGCCTGGCGGGGGCAGGTCTCGAAACAGTTGTTTACGAATTGTTTGTATTTACTAAAATGAGTTCCTTTTAAAATTTCGTTTCCGCCATAACGCTCATCGTTGAACAGCGTGTGTCCGATGTGCTTCATGTGGACACGTATCTGGTGGGTGCGTCCCGTTTCAAGTACACACTCTACCAGCGTGACATAGCCCAGACGTTCCAGTACCCGATAGTGGGTGACGGCGTGCTTTCCTTGGGCGGGGTCACTCAGTACGGCCATTTGCATGCGGTCTTTGGGGTTTCGTCCTATATTCCCTTCTATGGTTCCTTCGTTATTTTCTACGACACCCCATACCAGAGCATTGTATTTACGTTTGGTGGTCTTGTTGTAGAACTGAAGTCCCAAATGAGTCTTGGCATCGGGGGTCTTGGCTACCACGAGCAGGCCTGAGGTATCTTTGTCTATACGGTGGACTAATCCCACTTGCGGATCGTTAGGGTCGTATTTGGGATTGTCTTTCAGATGCCATGCTATGGCGTTGACCAGCGTGCCGTGGTAGTTTCCGCATCCCGGATGCACTACCAGTCCGGCCGGTTTGTTGACTACCATCAAATCGTTGTCCTCATAGACTATATCCAATGGAATATCTTCGGGAATGATATCATTATCATAACGTGGACGGTCCATCATCACCGTCAGCACGTCGCAAGGCTTTACTTTATAACTGCTTTTCACCGGTTTGCCGTTCGCCATGATAAGACCGGCGTCGGCAGCCTTCTGAATACGGTTGCGCGAAGAGTTGACAAGCCGTTCGAACAAATATTTGTCCACGCGCACCTGTGACTGTCCTTTGTCTACTACTACACGGAAATGTTCATACAGTTCGGCAGGGTTGTCCACTACCGGTTCCACATCATCCAGTGTGTCGTCCAGTTCATCCACATATTCTTCTTTCATCATCACAGTGTGTTAAGTTTAAAACCAGGATTCGTCTACCACCGGTTTGTCATCGTTCGCAGTTCCGGATTCATTTACCAATGCAGAATCTTCGGGCATGGTTTCATTGCCGTTGCCTACCGTGAGTGTCAGTACGGCTTCGTGAGGAACCTTTTCTCCGGCTTTCAAGTCGCGTCCTCGGTATTTTATGCTGTATACCCAGTCTTTTTCGCCGCTGATATATTCAGGTTCGGTTATTTTAAAACCTAATGCACGTAATTTAGCTTCGGCCTGGCGGAGAGAACTATTATCCATGACATCGGGAATGGCTACCTTGGGGGCGCTGTCTGCATTGACGGTCAGATAGACGGTTCTGCCCGACTTCACCTTGGAGCCACCGGCGGGATTCTGTTCCAGAATAGCACCGGGGGCTATTCCTTTTACATAGCTGGAGTCTATGACGATTGATTTTAGTGACTGCTTGTCGAGTTCATTTTCTGCGATCCGCAGATTCATTCCTTTTACATCGGGCACTACCACTGCTTCGCCGTGGCGTGTATAGCTGTCCAGCCATTGAAGGGTTCCCCAGGCTGCTGCCACAATGACCACTACCATCGCTATCAGATTGAGCCAGAAGAAGCGGTTATTCTTGAATGAAAAGAATTCTTTGAATGTTACCATATCTAACTTAATTATTTCGGGTCAAAGATACGACAATTTCATTTCTGTTCCTACATTTAGTTATGAATATCATATACTTTTTGTACCTTTGCACCCCGAAAAAACAACCTGTTTCCTGTCAGAGTAAACAAAATTGAGGTAAAAAGAAGATGAACGAGACAACAAATGAACAAGAGGTGCTGTTATTGCGCCGTAAACTAGACCTTTTATTACGTACCGGCAAGCTGCTGATGGAGAGTGCGGCAGACACTAACCGGATTGAAAGAAACATGAAGCGCGTGGCCGCTTATCTGGGCATTCCGGAAGAGAAACTGCATATTGATATCCGGTGGACGATGCTGATGGTCAATGTGAGTGACGAGAAGCACTCTTTTTCCAAGTTTCAGAAATGCGAGAAACATGGCATCAATATGGAAGCCATTTCAAAAATCAGTAAACTTTCGTGGCGTGCCATTGAGCAGGATTATTCATTGGATAAATACGAGGAAGAACTGGAGAAGATTGCTCGTCAGGAGCGTAATTATACCCCCTATGTCGTGGCAATCTGTACCGGGTTTGCCTGTGGAGGGTTCTGTAAGCTGTTTGGTGGTGACTGGATTGCTTTTCTGATTACGGCTATTTGTACTTTTGTGGGGTTCCGTACCCGTGCCCGTTGCATTGAGTTCGGTATCAATGTATATATGAGTATTGCGATCTCTGCATTTTTATGTACTTGTCTGGCTTATGCGTTTTCTTTTTCAGGTTTATCTTCCACTCCGTATCATCCGTTGCTGGCCTGTACTTATATATAGTTCCCGGTGTGCCGCTGATAAATTTTGTGGACGATATGATTGACAATCACTTGTTGGTAGGTATTACGCGTGCAGCCAACACGGTAATGATGGTAGGAGGCATGGCGTTTGGTATCGCTTTTGCCTTGAGGCTGCTGGTGATGAGTGATGTGACTATCGACCAGAAGTTCAGTGAACTGAGCATGGTGCCGCACGATGCTTATTGGGTATATGCTGTTGCGGCTGCTATTGCGGCTATGGGATTCGCCACTATATTTAATGTGCAGAGACGTTTGTTGTGGGTGGTGGCTGTAGGTGGAATAATTGCAGTATGTACCCGTAACTTTGTAAACTTTGAATTAGGATATGGTCCGGTGATCGGTTCGTTTATGGGAAGCTTTGTCGTGAGTTTGATAGCTGTCAAAGCCGTTCATTGGTTTCATGTTCCTAATCATGTGCTGACTATTCCTTCTGTCATTCCGATGGTTCCCGGTGTCTTGATGTATCGTTCGTTGCTGGCGCTTATCAATATGCGTGGAGTGGTAGGAGAAGTGACACTTGCTTTTTCCAATGGTATTAACTCGGCGCTTATCATTTTCTGTATAGCCTTGGGGGTAGCTGTTCCTAATATTTTTGCCCGGCGTTACATAGCCAAGGACCGCCAGCGTTTTCTTACACAGATGTTGGCGGAACGCAGAGCTCGTGGTAAATTTATAGAGTGGTAGCTGGTGTATGTAAGCAGTATTCATTAAAACTTGATAGACAAAGAAAAAGGATTTTCCATGCAGGAAAATCCTTTTTTTTGTCTATCAAGTTTACTCTATTAATTTCTGGGTAAGGCTTCTTTTACTACCATTGGACGACCGGCATATTCTACGCCGTTCAACTGTTTGATAGCGTTTGAAGCTTCTGAAGTTTCCGGCATTTCGACAAAGGCGAAACCTTTTGATCTTCTTGTATCACGGTCAATGATTAACTTGACTGAGCCTACTGTTCCATACTCTTCCATAACTTCTCTCAAATCTACTTCCTTAACGTTGTAGCTAAGGTTTCCAACATACATATTCATAACTGTCAATATAAAAAATTAATAATCTAACAACGAAATTTCAAGAAGCTCTAAATCAGGAATGAATATACTCAATGTGGATAACTGAGAAGATACATGATGAGAATAAAACTAGAATAAATCTCTAATTGTTTGTTGGACAAAGTAAACTCTTTCATTTGGATAATGCACTATGTCTCTGCTTTTATTCCATATTATATATCATTTATTATTATAAATGGTCGGAAATTAACATAACATGGAATGAAAACAGGTTTTTATAGGGTTATTGAGTGCTGACAGGCGGTTTCTCCCTGTATTGAGTAGGGGAGCAACCTGTATGCTGTTTGAATACAGTGCTGAAATATCTGGCGGTCGAGAATCCTGTCTTATCTGCTATGTCATTGACACTGAGTTCTGTATGGAGAATAAGCCAGATAGCTCTCTCCATACGTATTTTGGTTATATAGTCGTTGGCTCCCATATCTGTCAATGCTTTCAGCTTATTGTATAAAGAAGCTCTGCTGATTCCTATTTTGTTGCAAATGAATGGAATACCCAACTGTTCGTTATCCAGATGTTCTGTGATTATCTGATTCAGGCGATTTAAAAATTCTTCATCGGCCGAACTGAAGGTTCCTTCTTCGGGTGGCGGCAGAGGACCGATGTCTGTATAGCGGGTACGCATCAGTTCCCGGTTATGCAGTTGGCTACAGACAATTGCATACAGCATACTTACTTCAAAAGGTTTTGTGATGTAGGCGTCTGCTCCGTTTTTATAACCATATAGTTGGCTTTCTTCGTCATTACGTGCAGTGAGCAGGATAACCGGGATATGGCTTATTTCCAAATCTTCTTTTATTTGTTTACATAGCTCATAGCCGTTCATATGGGGCATTTGGATATCGCTTACAACTATATGAGGACGTTTTTCCCGGCAAAGACGCAATGCTTCCTCTCCATCGGCGGCTACCCATATTGTCTTAAACCGGTCTTTCAGGGCTGTTGCCAGATAATCGGTCAGGTCTTTGTTGTCATCTACTATTAATAAGGTATGGCTTTGGGCTGTTTTATTTTCTTCCTGTTGTTCGGGAATGCTTTCTGTTTCTTGCGTGGGTGCCAAAAGTGTATTCAGATATTCTTGTGGGTGCAGCGTGATATTTCCCGGTTCGGTGTTTAATGGAAGTTCGAACCAGAAAGTGGCTCCCGGACTTCCGAAATTCTTGTTGTCGTAGGCTCCAATGTTGCCTCCGTGTTGTTCGACCAGTATTTTAGAATAGGACAATCCGATTCCTGTGCCGGGACGACTGTTGTTGCCTTGGTAAAAGCGGACAAAGAGATTGTTGGTATCCACATCTTTCAGTCCCGGACCTTGGTCGGAAATGGATATGCGTACTCTTGTCCTGTCTTCCGACAAACGGGTTGAAATGCTGATTGTACTCTCATCGGGAGTATATTTCAATGCGTTAATTAATAGGTTGGTCAGGATAGTGGTACATTTTTCTTTGTCGAAGCACAAGGTTTGAATCTCCGGCTCAGGTTGATAGACGAGTGTGATGCCTCTGACGGAGGCTTCCGGTTTAAAATCGGAAATCAGTTGCTCCGCCCATTCATCCAATTGTATGCTCTGGATATGGAGTGTGCTTTGTCCTACTTCCATTTTGCGAACATTCAGAACAGTATTCAGAATGTTCTTCATCCGTTCAGATTGTTTACAGATGCTTTGGATCAACGGATAATTTTCGTTGTCGGCGGTAAGTTTGTCCATTAGTTGTTTCAAGGGTGCATGTATCAAGGTCAGTGGAGTCCGGAGCTCATGGCTGATGTTGATGAGAAAGCGTACTTTTTCTTCGTATACCTGCTGTTCATGTTCTTTCATTGCCCACTTTAGCTTGGTTTCTTTGTTGCGCAATATCAGGATGAAAGTGAGAATGACACTGATGAAGATAAAAAGGGTGCAACTTAGGATGAACCAGCCGGATTTATACCAGGGAGGCAGTACTGTCAGGGTAAGAATATCATAGTCTGCTGTCCAGTCACCGTTGCGGGTACTACAGGCGGCTTTTATGTGATAACTGCCTGTTGGCAGACTGCTTAAGTTTATTTCCGGTAAATAAGAATAGATGTTTTGTCCGTTCAGTCCTGTAATGGTGTATCTATACATGGGTTTGCGGAAAATATCCTTATCACGGGTGATGATTTTGATGATGATCGGTTTGCTTTTTTCATTGACACTGAGTTGGTGGTCGTTTGATATCCGGTCGTAGACACGTTCTCCGCCCACTAGGATGTCGGCCAGTTGAAGAGTGGGGAGAAGTGCGGGTTCGTCAGGTAAGTGCCGGTTGATATGTAGCAAGCCGTTTACACCTCCCATATAGACATCTCCGGATGAAGAGAGCAACCGGGGTTTCTCCAGATATTCGTTTTGTACCACTCCGTCCGGTTCACCGAATAAGATGAATTTCTTTTCTTTAATCAGATATGCGAATAATTTTTCTTCCGTTCCTATCCATACACGCCCTTGCCGGTCACAAATGAGCGAGCTTATTTCATTAATCAGGGTATTGGAGACAAGGGTGTATTGCTTTGTACCCGGATTATAATAACTTAAACCATGGTTACTGCCTATCCATAGCAATCCGTTCTCGTCTTGTGAAACAGAATTGAACACGGTGTCTGTTTGACAGGTAAATATAAGTTCCAGTTCGTTGAGGCTGGAGTTGATTTGATAGATATGTTCCAAATCGTGCAGATAGCAATCCTCTCCTGTGCTGTTTATGGGTAACAATGTACCGACAATATCAGTGATGCCTTTTCCCTTGGTGATGGGAATGAATTGCTTTTTACCAATATGGTATTTATAAGGTGTTTCGGATAACATCAAAATGGTTTCAGGAGTATTTTGATATACATTGACTGTTTTTCCCCGATGGCATAAAATATCATTAATGCTGTCGTTGATAATGACAAGCGGCTGATATCGGTGGGTTTCTTTATGAAAGACAAACAAGCCTTGGCTGAATAGCGAAACCAGCAGATGGTCTTTGTCCATGCCGGTGATGGAAGCCACCTTTTCTTCCCAGGTAGAAAGTATGTGATGAAACTTTCCGGTGGCCGGGTCGAAGAGGTTGATGCCCCCTCCGTCTGTTCCGATCCATATTTGATTGTCATGGTCCTGATAAATGGATAGGATTGTTTTCTCACTCAGTCCGTAATTCTGTCCCGGCAGTACGTCTTGATAGGTTTTCATTCCTACCTCTTTAATATTGATTAATCCGTTACGTACACTTCCTGCCCACATATTGTCGCTTTTGTCGTTATATAGACAAAGAATAGAGTTGGCAGGCAAGGAGTAACGATCTCCCGGAATGTACCTCAATGTCGATATCTTGCCGGTCTGCGGATTGAGAATATGGATTCCTCCTCCGTCTGTACCCATCCATATTTGTCCGTTATGCTCTTCTAATGATAGCACTACATTGGTTTTGAGGGGAGAGTTTTGTGTATGATAGGTCTGTAATTGTTTTCCATTGCGGTCATAACAGCTTACTCCCTGATTGTAATGAGCTACCCATACATTCCCTTTTTTATCAATCAACAGTGAGATAATCTGTTCACTGTTGAAGGGAACAGGACGGGTGTTGCCCGTAGCGATATCAATAAACAGAGCTTTTGCCCATCGGTTGGTGGCCAGGAGAGTGCGGGAATCCCATTGGTAAAGATTGGAAATATGATACTTGCCGTTCGGCTTCAACGTATGGAACAGGTTGATAATATGGTCTTCATAGTTGTATTTGTATAGACTGCCTCTTCCCCCGAAGATTACTCCGTCCTCCCATAGGCAAAGAGAACTGGCTATTACCGGATTGTTGTCTTTATCCCGCACAAGGGTAAACTTGTCTTCTTTTTCATTGTAGCGGAATACTCCCTTTTCTGTGATGGCCCAAATGGTATGTTCTTCATCTTCCAAAATATGTGTGACATTACCGCGCAGATATCTTCGCTGTTCGTAACCGTCGAATCGTCCGATTCCTGAGCGTGTCCCTATCCAGACATATCCTTTTTCCTGACTGACTTCCATACAGCGTACCATGGAGGAAAGTCCGTTTTGAGAGGGGATTTGTTGGAAAAAGTACTGTTTGGCTTCTGATATAGAATGCAGTAGAGTGAATAGAAGGAGCAAGGACAGGATTCGTATGTTGTGGGCAGATGTTTTCATTGCTTACTCAAGGTTTGGGAACAAAAATAGTTGATTGTCTTGAATAACACAACAAAATGACGTATGAATAATGCGGACAACCGATAAAAAGTCTCTTTTTGGCTGATTAATTCCTGTCTGCTCCTTCGTTTCCTTTTATTTTGCTATAGCATCGTAAACAGCTTTTGCCATCACTTTCGCTCCTTCTTCATTGGGATGGATATGGTCGGGGAATAATTCCGGCATTCCATCCATTGCGCTGTGAAGGTCAATGACAGGCAGCTTGTTTTTCTTGGCAACCTTCTTAATCATAGGTATAATCTCTTTTGAGATGATATCATCATTAATGCTTTCTCCGGTAAGATATGCCTTTGAAGGATAGCATAGATAGATTTCAGGTTGTGAGGGAAGGGCTTTAAAGGCGTCAATCATGGTTTGTGTATCTTTTATGAAATCTGCTTTATGTACCCAGTTGAATGACTTGCTGTCATTGGTTCCCAGTTTGATAACAACGATATTGGGGTTGAATGCCAATGCTTGTTGATAAGCTTGTTCTTTCATATAAGGGCGATCACCTTTATTCAGCATGGTACGTGCGCTGACTCCAAAGTTTTTCACCCAGTATTTATCTCCTAGCAAACGGCCTAGAACGGAGGGATAGCTGTCGTGGCTCCGGTTTTTGATTCCTGCTCCGTAAGTAATGCTGTTGCCTACACAGGCTACCCGGACAGCATCTTTACGGGGAGCTTTGAAACTGCGCAACCAGGCGGATAAATCGTTTAACATCTCATTCTTGTAAATGAAGTTTTCGCGGATACCCCAGCCATGTCCGCCACTGGCATAAATATGGAGTACGGCTGGTACATGATTCTTGTGCAGCCCCAGGTAATAATTTACCCCATTGGCAGGAGGAACTGTCTTGTCATCGTCACTGTAGGCGATAAAGGCGCGGGGAGTTTCTTTGGTTACTTGTTTCTCATTGGAAAATTCGGTTTCCAGTTCGGCGGAAGCGTCTTTACCTAAAAGATTATCGTGAGACCCTATGTGAGTATAGGATTTATCCATGGTGATGACAGGATAGAATAGGATTTGAAAGTTAGGGCGGAGTTCGGGGCGGGTATGTGTGGCGATGGTTGAAGCTAGATGCCCTCCGGCAGAGGAGCCCATTATACCTATATCATATGGATTCAGATTCCATACATCGGCACTGTCGCGTGCCATTTTCATGGCAGCTTCGGCGTCCGAGATGGGGAGAGTGCGGTCACCATGAGGCATCCTATATTTCAGTACAATCAGTGCGATGCCTTGTTTGTTGAAGTAAGGTGCCCAGTCATAGCCTTCGTGGTTGACAGCCAGTCCGCCATATCCGCCACCCGGACAAGCTACTATGGCACGGCCTGTCGCCAGTTCGGGAGCCGGAAGGAAGACGCGGAGCGAAGGGGTGTCAATATCAAACGGTTGGGGAGCCTTTTGGGCGGCCAAGGGAAAAGATGCTGATAAGAAGAACAGCAGGATCGTTAAAATAGAAAATTTTAGTTTCATAATATATTGATTAATGGATAAAAACATATTTGGAGATACAAAGATACTTGTTTTTATATTTGGGTTGGTTGTCATTGTCCTTAAAAAAACAAAGGCCGGGTTTCCGACTTTGTTTATTACTCCTCTAAAATTGACTATTTCTCGGTGAAATGGACCTTTTTAGCTAATTTTGGACTTAAAAATAGTGATTATTGTACCCCTTATACTTCTGTTTTCCTCTACATTTGCCACAGATTAAAATAATGTTAACTATCATAAATTACTAATTTAAATTTAATTCTATGAAGAAGAACCTCTTTAACGTTTTTCTAGTGTGTGTCTTCTGTGTGGCAGCAATTCCAGATATGTTTGCCCAGCAGATAAAAGTAACAGGTAAAGTTACTGACAGTACGAACGAGGGGATGCCCGGTGTGAATGTACAAGTGAAAGGTACAGCCACGGGAACCATTACAGATTTTGATGGCAATTATTCTATTGATGTTCCTGACTCCAAATCTACATTAGTGTTTTCTTTTATTGGCTATGTGACCCAGCAAGTGCCGGTCGGTGGAAAAAAAGTATTGAATGTTCAGTTGAAAGATGATACCCAGACATTGGATGAAGTGGTGGTAGTGGCTTATGGTACGGCAAGAAAGAGTGATTTGACCGGTGCTACCGCCAGCTTGCGTCCGGATGCTAACGATGCTTCTAAAACAGCTTCTTTTAATAATCTGTTGCAAGGTAAGGTGGCGGGGCTGAATGTAACTTCATCTATGGCTGCTCCGGGAGCTGCCAGTTCTGTGACAATTCGTGGCGCTAACTCATTGCGTGGAGATAACCAGCCTCTGTATGTTATTGATAATGTCCCGCAATCTTCCACCGGGGAATTTGCAGAGTCGGCTATGGGTGGCGGTGATTTCCAGATTGCGCAGGATCCTTTAAGTGCTTTGAATCCTGCGGATATTGAAGATATCACTGTATTAAAAGATGCCTCGGCTACGGCAATTTATGGTTCCCGCGGTGCGAATGGTGTTATTATCATTACGACTAAAAAAGGGAAAGCAGGTAAGGCTAAAGTAAACGTGACTGCAAACTTTACCATTGCGGATGCCCGTAACCTGCATAATATGTTGAATCTGGAACAGTATGCTGCTTATGCCAATATGAAGGCTAATGCCGGCGAGGAAAAGTACTATCCGCAAGCAAATGGCGAGATGCATTATGTGTATGGTGAAAACTTGGATAAATATAAAAAAGATCCTACCAACCCTGAATACTATCGTGTCTTGAGTTATAAGAACTGGCAGAAAGAAGCCTATTCATCTGCTTTCTCTCAAGTCTATTCTGCATCGGTCAGCGGAGGATCGGATGCAATGACTTATTATGTTTCGGGTGGTTTTAAGGATATAAAAGGTATTGTGAGCAATACAGGTATTAAACAAGGTGATTTGCGTGCAAACCTTACGGCTAACCTTTCAAAGTCCGTTACTATGGCGCTTGCTTTGAATGGATCTATCAAACAAAATGATATGATGACCGGGGGTAATACGACAGGTGGTATTGCCGGTTCATTGGCACGTACAGTATTGGATACAGCTCCTTATGAAATTCCGGCAGACGACCCGACATTACAAACGGACATGGACGCAAAAACTACTGTTTATAGCTGGCGGGATGACTATGATGATATAACGGATGATAAAAGCTTTGGCGGTAGTCTGGATTTGAAATGGAATATTTGCAAATACCTTTCGTATAATCTTCGTGCCGGAGGAAATGTGAATATAAACGAACGTGCTCGTTGGTATGGCATGCAGCTCACTATCGGTGCTAATGATCAAGGTGTGCTAGCCATGGCTAATTTGAACAAGACCAATTATAATATAGAGAACTTATTGAATTTAAATATTGACTTGGCGAAAGGTATTCATCTGGGAGCGACTGCTGGTGTAACTTATGACGGACATACATTCTTGAATAAGAATGTGAAGGGTACTCGTTTCTCTAATTTTGACTTACGTACAAAAGGGTTACACCTTGCTTCTGTGAAGACTCATGAACAACCTACCCAAAAGGATTATCAGTTACTGTCTTATCTAGGTCGTATCAATCTTTCTGCTTATGATAAATATTTGCTTACTGCATCTGTACGTGCGGACGGATCAAGTAAATTCAAAAAGGGTAACCGATGGTCTTACTTCCCTTCCTTCTCTTTGGCCTGGCGTATGGAGCAGGAAGAGTTTATGAAGAATATTAACTGGTTGAATCAAATGAAAATACGTTTAGGTTTTGGTGTTACAGGCAATCAGGGCATTAATCCTTATGCTACTTTCTCTGATTATTCACAAATAATAGATTATGCAAAAGCCACAGGGGATCAGATTTTGGCAATGGCGGTAAGCAATTTGCAGAATGACGGATTGAAGTGGGAACGTACATCTTCTTGGAATGTGGGTTTTGATTTTGCTTTTTTCAACAGCCGTCTGTCAGGATCAGTAGATGTATATCAGAAAAAAACCAATGATTTGCTTATTTCGCGTTCATTGCCTGCTTCCAGTGGTTTTGCAAGTGTGATGTTGAATCAAGGTTCGTTGAAAAACAAAGGTGTTGAAATTAGTTTGAATGGAGATATTCTCCGTAACTTGAACGGTTGGAGTTGGAGTTTGGGCGGAAACATTGGTTTCAATAAATCAAAAATTGGTGACCTGGGTTTTGCACCGACAGATTTTGGAACCTTGAAGAATGTGCGTGGATATCAGGGAACTTCTATAGGAGATCATTTTGGTATTGCTAATCTTTTCATTGCAGGTGAGGCACCGGGATTGTTCTTCGGATATAAGACTCAAGGTATTATTCAGCCGGAAGATATTGTAGATGGAAAAGTTGCTTATACGGCTGCTGACGGATCAACAAAATATTATTCCAGTTCTGTGGCCAATGACTTGGGAGCCGGTAATATAAAAGCGGTGGATATGAATGAGGATGGTGTTGTGGATGAAAAGGATAAAACCATTTTAGGCAATCCGAATCCGGACTTTACTTATGGTTTCCAAACTCGTATTGCCTGGAAAGACCTGTCTGTTTCGGCTTCTTTTAATGGTGTGCATGGTAATCAGATATTGAATACGAATATCCGTTATTATACGCCCTCTCGGCAAGCTGGTAATTTGACACAAGAAGCATTCCGGAATATCTGGACGGAAGAGAATCATTCAAATCTTTATCCGTCGGCTACGGCGAATGTAAAGAACGTGGTTTATGACCGTTATATTGAGGATGGAAGTTACTTGCGTTGTTCGGATATCACTTTGAATTATACATTGCCAAAATCTTGGATGAAGAAAATCGGCTTTCAGAATATAGGTGTATTTGCTTCGGTTAAAAATGCATTTGTCATCACTAATTACAGTGGATACGATCCGGAAATCAATTCGTTTGCTTTTGATGGATTACGCCCGGGCATTGATATGAATGCATTTCCAAGCCAACGTTCTTATGTCTTTGGATTAAATGTGACCTTTTAAATAGTTTAACCGATAATTTTTTTTGTAAAATGAAAAAACTAAAATATATATTTTTATTAGCAGGTGCTTTGTCATTGGCATCCTGTGAATCGTGGCTGGATGAAGACCCGCAATATACGATAAATACAAAAACTCAGTTTAGTACTGTGGAAAATGCCAGACAGGCTTTGATGGGATGTTACGGATATATGTCGGCTGATAATGCTTATGGCCAGGCATGGCAGGAAGTAACATTTGGATATTGTGGTTTTGGATGGTCACAAACGAATGGCAGTTCTACAGATTTATTGGTCTCTATGGACGGAGGAATTGATGAAACCATAAACACAATGGCGTGGAGAGGGATGTATAAAGTGATTGGTGAAACAAATGCATTCATTGCCAATATTGCCGATAGTCCGTTAGAATCGGCTGATAAGTTGCCAATGGAAGCGGCTGCTCGTTTTTTGCGTGCATTGGCTTATTATAATTTGGCAGTTACCTATGGAGATGTACCTTTAAAGACCACTCCCTCTGCTCATGACGGAGTAGCTGTTCCTCGTTCTCCTAAAAATGAGGTCTTTGAATTGGTACGTACTGACTGGGAGTTCGCTTATGAGAATTTACCGGAAAAAGATGATGACGGTTTTGCAACGAAGTGGGCGGCGAAAGCGTATCTAGGAAAACTCTATCATACTTTGGGCTGTCAGGGTGATAATACGGCTTGGGAGAAGGCGAAAGCGTGTTTTGATGAGGTAATGCCTAAATACCGGCTGGCGGATAAATTCAGTGATTTGTTTGTTGATTACGTACAAGGTTCTCCGGAATCTATTTTTCAATTGAATTTTGCACTTGCAGGTTCTACCACCCGTAACCGGGGTAGCTGGCTGGTCGCTCCTAATGGCTCTTGTAATGGGCAGGCTTGGGACCGCATACGTGCTTCAAAAGCTTTGTATGATTATTTTTGGGCTACTTATCCCGGTGATCCACGTATTGAAAGCACATTCCTGACTTATTGGAAGTCTTATGCCGGAGTAGGAAAAGGTGAGAAACCTAAAGAGGAGCCTATAGCTTCGGCGCGCGATACTGTATATGCCTATCCTTATTTTACATATACCATTGAAGGAGAAGAAAAACCTGCCGGATGGAAGAAACCCAAGTTGTATGTAGGACGGATTCCTTACGAGAAATTAGCTGATCCGGCTAGTCCGAAAGCTGAAGAACTTTATGCTATGATTGCCGATACGGCTACTGCGACTCCCGCTGAAAAAGGGTATTTGAAAGGCTTGTTGTCTTTGTTGGAAAATGCGACAAAAAAGCCATCTACCAATACAAAGTCATGGCCCTATTTCAAGAAACCGTGGGATCCTGAGCAGAGTGGTAATAACAGTCATAAGAATTTAATTTTGTATCGTTATGCAGATATGTTGCTGATGGCAGCGGATGTATATAATGAATTGGGGCAGACTGACAAGGCGATAACATTGGCCAATGAGGTGCTGAAGAGAGCGCGTCAATCAGGAAACGCGTCTCAGCCGGCTGACTGGAAGAGTGGCTTGTCTAAGGAACAAGTGCGTGAGAAAATTTATTTTGAACGTATTTTCGAAGGTGCCGGTGAACCGGAAATGTATCAGAAAATGCGTTTACGTGGCACAGAGCTTTTGAAAAAAGCTTTCGAGGTCAACAATGGGCATGGAATTATTCAAGAATCAGTGGCCAATAATCCTAAAGGGAACGGGAACTGGGGAGAACGTATTTTTAATGATGGAAATTTGAATGATGAAAACTTCCTGAAGAAAAATTTATTGCTCCCGGTTCCGAAAGATGAGATAGATACCAATTCTGCTCTTGATTATAGTGATAATAATTATGGCTATACTAATTAAGAAAACATGATAGAACGCTTTATTCAATAGGTCTTTATTGGATTTTTCCGGATGCAGGGCGCACCTGCGCTTTGCATCCGTTTTTTTCTTGTCTGTAACCTGTTTCTGGACATTCTCGGATATAAAATAGTCATTTCCAGACAAGAAACAATAACATAACTTGTATCTTTGCGGATGTTAATTCTTTGCTTATTTAAATTTATGAATATGAACAACCTACAATCAGGATTACTTTTTTCTTTGACCGGCATTACTGCTGTGGCATCTTTGTCATCATGCGCTTCACAAAAGAAAACTGAGGAGCAGAAACCTTACAACATCGTGTATATAATGACCGATGACCATACTGCCCAGATGATGAGCTGCTATGACAAGCGTTATATGGAAACGCCTAACCTTGACCGCATTGCTAATGACGGAGTGCGTTTTACTAACAGTTTTGTGGCCAATTCATTAAGTGGTCCCAGCCGTGCCTGCATGATTACCGGCAAGCATAGTTGTGCTAATAAATTCTATGATAATACCACTTGTATATTTGATGGTTCGCAACAGACTTTTCCGAAGCTGCTGCAACAGGCCGGATACCAGACCGCCCTTATCGGAAAATGGCACTTAGAGAGTCTGCCCACAGGTTTCAATTATTGGGAGATTGTACCCGGACAAGGTGATTACTATAATCCGGATTTTATTACGCAAGACAATGACACCATTCAAAAACATGGGTATATAACCAATATCATTACTGATGATGCCATAGACTGGATGGAGAACAAACGGGATAAAGACAAACCTTTTTGTATTTTGATTCATCACAAGGCTATTCATCGCAACTGGCTGGCAGATACTTGTAACTTGTCTTTGTATGAAGATAAAACTTTTCCGTTGCCCGATAATTTCTTTGATGATTATGAAGGACGTCCTGCGGCAGCGGCTCAGGAAATGAGCATCGTGAAGGATATGGATATGATTTATGACCTTAAGATGCTTCGCCCCGATAAACAAACCCGTTTGAAGGCTCTTTATGAAAATTATATCGGACGTATGGATGAGGGGCAGCGTGCGGCATGGGATAAGTTTTATGGTCCCATTATTGATGACTTCTATAAAAAGAATCCTCAGGGTAAAGAATTGGCCGATTGGAAGTTCCAGCGCTATATGCGTGACTATATGAAAACAGTGAAATCGTTGGATGATAATGTAGGTCGTGTACTGGATTATCTGAAAGAAAAGAATATGCTGGACAATACCTTGGTGGTTTATACTTCAGACCAAGGCTTCTATATGGGAGAACATGGTTGGTTTGACAAACGCTTTATGTACGAAGAATCCATGCATACTCCGCTTATAATGCGGTTGCCCAAAGGTTTTGACAGGAAAGGTGATATTACAGAACTGGTGCAAAACATAGATTATGCACCTACCTTTCTGGAATTGGCAGGTGCTCCTGTTCCCGAAGATATCCAAGGTGTTTCGTTGCTTCCACTGTTGAAAGGAGAAAAACCTGCTGATTGGCGCAAATCATTGTATTATCATTTTTATGAATATCCGGCAGAACATATGGTGAAACGTCATTATGGTGTACGTACAGAGCGTTATAAATTAATTCATTTTTATAATGATATTGATGTGTGGGAATTGTATGATTTACAGGCAGACCCTACGGAAATGCATAATCTTTATGGTCAGAAAGAATATGAACCGGTTGTGACGGAGCTGAAGACTGAATTGGCAAGATTGCAGGAGCAGTATAATGATCCGGTACGCTTTTCACCCGATAGAGACAAAGAATAAGAAAAATAGCATATATCATGAAATACACCTGTTTGATTTTGCTATGGTCGTTATTTGCGACTATGGCCTTACCTGCTGACAACCTAATCCAATCTATATCTATTGTTCCCTGCCCGGAGAGTATTACTCCGGGTACAGGTTATTTTACTTTCTCCGGAAAAACAGACTTTACGGTAGAAAATGAGGAGCAGGCAGAGGTTGCACGCTGTTTCTCTGCTCTTTTTACCCAGGCGGCCGGATTTACTCCTTGTGTGAAGGTTGGAGAAAAGAAGGGGAAAATCAGTTTCCTCACCGATGACGCATTAAAGAGTGAGGCGTATCATCTGGAAATAACTCCCAGGCAGATAATAGTTAAAGCTTCAGATACAAAAGGTTTCTTTTATGCCTTGCAGACTATTCGTCAGTTATTGCCTGCTTCCATTGAGGGCACAGCGGTGGCGGAAACTGCGGATTGGAGCGTGCCGGCTATGACAATCAAGGATGAACCTCGTTTCGGATATCGTGGATTGATGGTGGATGTGGCCCGCTTTTTTATTCCGAAAGAGAATCTGCTTCGTATTATCGATTGTATGGGAATGTTGAAAATCAATACCCTGCATCTGCATTTGGTGGATGATAATGGTTGGCGTATTGAAATAAAGAGATATCCTTTACTTACGGAAATCGGTTCACGGCGTGTAGATCGTCCTGGAAAATCTTTTCCGGAGCGTCGTAATCCCCGGCAGGGTGAACCGACTGTAGAAAAAGGATTTTACACACAGGAGGATATCCGTGAGATAGTGGCGTATGCCGCCCGACATCAGGTTGAAGTGATTCCTGAAATTGAAATGCCGGCTCATAGTAATGCTGCGTTGGCTTCTTATCCGTTGTTGGCTTGTCCTGTGGTCGATAAATTTATCGGTGTCCTTCCAGGATTGGGAGGAAATCATGCGGATGTGATCTTCTGTGCAGGAAACGATAGTGTGTTCACTTTCTTGCAAGGGGTGATTGACGAGGTGGTGGAGCTGTTTCCCTCCAGGTATATTCATTTGGGTGGGGATGAGGCTCGGAAAACGCATTGGAAGGAGTGTCCGCTTTGTCAGGAGCGTATGCGACAGGAAGGCTTGGAGGACGAAGAAGCGTTGCAAGGTTATTTTATGGCGAGAATGAGTAAATATGTACAAAGCAAAGGGAAAGAAGCCATGGGCTGGGATGAACTGACCAATACCCGGATTCCCGACGGAGCAATTATTTATGGTTGGAGAGGCTACGGTCAGGCTGCCGTCAAGGCAGCGGAGCAAGGGCATAGGTTTGTCATGACTCCTGCACGTATCATGTATTTGATTCGTTATCAGGGACCGCAATGGTTTGAACCTTTGACCTATTTTGGGAATAATACATTGAAGGATGTATATAGGTATGAACCGATACAGAAAGAATGGAGTCCGGAGGTACGTTCCTTGCTGATGGGAGTACAGGCTTCTATGTGGACTGAGTTTTGCAATAAACCGGAAGATGTGGAATATCAGCTGTTCCCTCGTCTGGCTGCTTTAGCCGAAGTGGCTTGGACACAGCCTTGGCATAAAAATTGGAGAAGTTTTTTGGTAGCAATGGATAAATTCAACGAGCATCTGTCTGCTAAAGGAATTGTGTTTGCCTGTTCCATGTATAATATACAACATACGGTAACCCCTGTAAATGGAAAGCTACAGGTGAAACTGGAATGTGAACGTCCTGATGTGGAAATCCGTTACACAATGGATGGTAAGGAGCCGACAGACCGGTCTTCGCTATATAAGAACCCGTTGATGGTGACCGGTACACAAACTATAAAGTGTACGACTTATAGAGCAGGTCGGCAGATGGGAAAAACATTGACATTGCCTTTGGTTTGGAATAAGGCTACCGCCAAACCTGTTTTAGGAAATACACAGGCTGGGAAGATTTTAGTAAATGGTATACGTGGCAGCTTGCGCCAGTCGGATTTCGAATGGCATTCATGGGAAAGCAGTGATTCTGTCGCTTTTACTATAGATTTGCAAAAGAAGGAGTCGCTTCGTTCTGTATCAGTGGGATGCATAACGAATTATGGCATGGCAGCCCATAAACCGGCAGATATTGAAGTGTGGGTTTCAAATGATAATCGGGATTATCGTAAAGTATCCGGTAAACAGTTCACGGATGGAGAGATTTTCCGTGAAGGGACTTTCAAAGAGGATGTGGTACTTGATTTGAATAAGGAAATTGGCCGTTATGTGCGGATTATTGCTAAAGGAGCCGGAGAGTGTCCTGCAACCCATGTACGCCCCGGACAAGAGGCAAGGATTTATTTTGATGAGGTAATGATAGAATAAATAGATATATGAGAAATACATTATTATATTTTTTGGCTGCTCTGGTTATATTTCCAGTAATGGCGCAACAGCAACCCGAATGGCAGAGCCAATATGCTGTCGGACTGAACAAACTGGCCCCTCATACTTATGTGTGGCCTTATCAAACCGTATCTGATATCCGTAACGGAGATTATGAATCTTCTCCTTATTACATGAGTCTGAACGGTAGTTGGAAATTCCATTGGGTAAAGAATCCCGATAACCGTCCGAAGGATTTTTATAAACCGGAGTTTTATACAGGAGGATGGGCGGATATTCAGGTTCCCGGCAATTGGGAACGTCAAGGATATGGAACAGCTATTTATGTAAACGAAACCTATGAGTTCGATGACAAACTGTTCCATTTTAAAAAGAATCCGCCTTTAGTTCCATATAAAGAGAATGAAGTCGGTTCCTACAGACGTACCTTTACAATTCCTGCCGATTGGGAAGACCGCCGTGTGGTTATCTGTTGTGAAGGAGTGATTTCTTTTTACTATATTTGGGTGAACGGACATCTGTTGGGCTATAATCAAGGTTCAAAGACACCGGCCGAATGGGATATCACTGATAAATTGAAGAAAGGTGAGAATACGGTGGCATTGGAGGTTTACCGTTGGAGTGCCGGATCGTATTTGGAGTGCCAGGATATGTGGCGGTTGAGTGGTATTGAACGTGATGTGTATCTTTACAGCACTCCTAAACAGTATATAGCCGATTATAAAGTAACCTCTTCTTTAGACAAACAACAATATAAAGAAGGTATTTTCGGTTTGGAAGCTACCATTGAAGGACCTTCTACTTCCATGACTACCTTTGCTTACCGACTGGAAGATAAAACCGGTAAGGCGGTTCTGCAAGGTGAATATCCTATCAAATCGAAGGGATTGAGCCATTTCTTGAAGTTGGATGAACAAAGTTTGCCGGATGTGGAAGTCTGGAGTGCTGAGCATCCGAATCTTTATACACTGATCCTGGAATTGAAAGATGTAACAGGTAAAGTAACGGAACTTACCGGATGTGAAGTAGGTTTCCGCACTTCGGAAATTAAGGACGGACGTTTTTGCATCAATGGTGTGCCGGTCTTGGTAAAGGGAACGAACCGTCATGAACATTCCCAATTAGGACGGACTGTAAGCAAGGAACTGATGGAAAAAGATATCAAATTGATGAAACAGCATAATATCAATACGGTCCGCAATTCGCACTATCCTACCCATCCTTATTGGTATCAGCTTTGTGATCGTTATGGACTTTATATGATAGATGAAGCTAATATTGAATCACATGGCATGGGGTATGGACCTGCTTCATTGGCCAAAGATTCCACTTGGTTGCCTGCCCACATGGATCGTACCCAACGTATGTATGAGCGTTCCAAGAATCATCCGGCTATCGTCATCTGGTCATTGGGGAATGAAGCCGGAAACGGTATTAACTTCGAACGTACATATGACTGGATGAAGTCAGTGGAGAAAAGTCGTCCTGTACAATATGAACGGGCCGAACAGAATTATAATACCGATATCTATTGCCGTATGTATCGCAGCGTGGAAGAACTCATGGCCTATGCCCGCCAGACAGAACCTAAAGTCTATCGTCCTTTCATCATGACAGAGTATCTGCATACTATGGGTAATAGTGGCGGAGGATTAAAGGAATATATGCATGTATTCGAAACCGAACCGATTGTTCAGGGAGGTTGTATCTGGGATTGGGTGGATCAATCTTTCCGCGAGATAGATAAGGATGGTAAATGGTATTGGAGTTATGGTGGGGATTATGGTCCGAAGGATGTGCCCAGCTTTGGCAATTTCTGTTGTAACGGGTTGGTCAATGCAGCCCGCGAACCGCATCCGCATCTCATTGAAGTGAAGAAGGAGTATCAATATATCAAATCGGCACTGACCGATCCTAAGAAGCTGACAGTGGAAGTCAAGAACTGGTATGACTTTACCAATTTGAATGCCTATACGTTGCACTGGCAGGTCATGGGGGATGATGGGAAAGTGATAGCAGAAGGAACTCGAAAAGCAGACTGTGCCCCTCATGAGGCTGTAACATTCTCTTTGGGTGCTGTAAAGTTGCCTTCTACGATTCGTGAGGCTTATTTGAATCTGTCTTGGACGCCTGATAAGGCAACTCCCTTTATTGGAACTCATGACGAAGTGGCCTATGACCAGTTTGTACTGTCTGCCAACAAAGGGTATCGTGCGCCGGAAATCAAATTGGCTGATAAGGTGAAGATAGATATTGATCCTGCAACCGGCGCTTTACGCTCTTATATATATAAAGGTAAAGAGATGCTTTCATCTCCTGTAGTTCTCAGCCTTTATCGTCCTGTTACGGACAATGACAGCAGGGAAAAAACAGGAGGAGCCAAAGTTTGGAGGAAAGAAGGTTTGGATAATATGATTCAAAAAGCTACTTTTGTCAAAGCATCTGAAACAGGTGGTAAAGCGGAAGTAGAATTATGGAATGCTAAAGGCGTAAAGTTGGGAATGGCTACCTTTGTATATACTTTGCAGAGCAATGGTGCATTAAAAGTAAAGACAACTTTCCTGCCGGATACTTCTGCTGTTACTTCATTGGCTAGAGTGGGCCTGGCATTTGAAATGCCGTATGCCTATAACAAGGTTTCTTATTTGGGACGTGGTGAACATGAAACTTATATAGACCGTAATCAGTCTGGATGTATTGGAATTTACCATACAGATGCAGAACGTATGTTCCATTATTATGTGAAGCCCCAGGCTACAGGAAACCGTACGGATGTGCGTTGGATGGAATTGGCGGATGAGGCAGGAGAAGGTTTGTCTTTCCGTTCGGATAAAGTGTTCCAGTTCAGTGTTATTCCATTTACGGATTCTAATGTAGATAAAGCTACTCATATTAATAAACTTGAGAGAACAGGGATTATAAATGTTCACTTAGATGCGGAACAGTCGGGGGTAGGTACTGCGACTTGTGGTCCGGGGGTATTGCCGCCATATCGTGTTCCGGTGGAGAAGCATACGTTTGAGTTTATGATTCGTCCATTAAAATAACCTAGTAATAAAGAAAAATGAGAAAAACGATTCTAACCGCAGCCTTACTTTGTGCTTTTCTGGGAACTCAGGCACAGGAGTATTATGAGAAACACGTAGCTTTTCCGACAGGAGCGACTACGGCACAGAAGATAGATATGGCTTCCCGCTTGGTGCCTACACCGCAACAGTTGGCATGGCAACAAATGGAATTCACTTGTTTCCTTCATTTTGGTATTAATACCTTTACAGGCCGTGAATGGGGAGATGGTAAAGAAGATCCGGCCATTTTCAATCCTACCGAATTGGATTGTGAACAATGGGTAAGAGCTCTGAAGGAAGGTGGCTTCAAAATGGCTATCATTACTGCCAAGCATCATGATGGTTTCTGCTTGTGGCCTACCCGGACAACCAAGCATTCTGTTGCTTCTTCTCCATGGAAAAACGGAAAAGGGGATGTGGTACAGGAACTCCGCAAAGCTTGTGACAAGTATGGATTGAAATTCGGAGTCTATCTTTCTCCTTGGGATCGTAATGCGGAATGTTACGGACAAGGAGAAGCTTATAATAAGTTTTTCATCGAACAGCTGACTGAACTGCTTACCAATTACGGAGAAGTGCACGAGGTATGGTTTGATGGAGCTAACGGCGAAGGACCTAACGGAAAGAAGCAGGAATATGATTGGGACGCTATTTTGAAGACTATCCGTCGTCTTCAACCTAAGGCAGTTACCGCTATCATGGGCGATGATGTGCGTTGGGTAGGTAATGAAGGTGGATTGGGACGTACCACGGAATGGAGTGCAACGGCTTTGATGCCTAATTCTTATCCGGGTTCTGATGAAGTCTATAAGAGATTGGGCATAAATGCTATGTCCAAGGATTTGGGAAGCCGTGAATTGGTATCTAAAGCATCGGATTTGTTCTGGTATCCTTCTGAAGTTGATGTTTCTATCCGTCCGGGATGGTTCTATCATGCCGAACAGGATAATCAAGTTCGTTCACTTGCCAACTTGGTGAATATTTATTATCGTTCTGTGGGTTGTAACTCTGTTTTGTTGCTGAATATTCCACCCGATAAACGTGGTTTGATGCACGAGAATGATGTGAAACGTATCAAGGAGTTGACGGAATATATAAAAAAGACCTTTGCCGATAATAAAGTTGAGAAGGGAAATAGGATATGGACAGCCAAAGTAGGAGATACGAAAGAATATAAGGTGAGGAAGAATACACTTGTTAATACTTTCTTAATTCAGGAGGATATTACAAAAGGCCAGCGTGTGGAAGGTTTTACAGTAGAAGTGTTTGCCAATGGCGCATGGCATCATGTGGGTGAGGGAACTACGGTGGGATATAAACGGTTGTTGCCTTTCTCGGATAGTCATGCCGAAAAGGTTAGAGTGACAATTACGGGTGCTCGTGGAACCGTCAATATCAGTAACATAGGCTTGTATTATGCTGAACCATTGGTTGATAAAACGATGAAAGTAACCTTGAGTGATGTCCCGGTAGATGGTTGGAAAACAGTGGGCATGGATGCAGCCGCAGCCATCGATGGAAAACAGGAAACTGTTTGGAAAACCGAAACTTTAACTCCCTTGGTGGTTGATATGGGTAAAGAAGTGGAAATAGCCGGTTTCAGTTATGCTCCTGCACAGGAGGAGGATCTGACTGGCACTATCTATAAATACAACTTTTATGTCAGCCGGGATGGTAAGGATTGGATGAAGTGTGACGCTACAGGTGAATTCAGTAATATCATGCATAATCCTGTTCCTTATTTTGTACGTTTCGGAAAGACTTATCCGGCCCGTTATTTTAAACTGGAGCCTGTTACCGAAATAAATAACAAAGCAGTAACTGCTGTCGGTGAGATAGGAGTATTGTTGAAATAAATCAGGTTAATATATTTTTTTATTTTAGGAGAAGTTATGTCAAAAGTCGGGTGAGAGAATCATCTGGGTTTTGACGTAACTTCTTTTGTATATGGAAGGCATATTAAGGAATTAGCTAATAATCTGTTAAGAGCTTTCCGGATTTTGAGAAAACGTATTATATTTGCATAAGCATAACAGATATTCAACTTTTTGATTAATTGTAGAAAGCCTTTGTTTAATCGATATCACTTAAATGAGTAAAATATGAAAAAAAGCTTGTACTTTCTTTTTATATTAGCCTTGTTCTGTTTGACAGGCTGCAAGGATGCGCTTGTTCCGAAACCTATAAAGCTCACTTGCAATATCAATACATTTGACGCTCCTATATCATGTATCAGCCGTTCGACAGCAGATGCGGATAAACTTTATATTGGTCAGGAAGACGGTTGTATCATAGAAAAAGTGAACAATAATTGCCAGACCTATTCCATTAATAGCAACCGGCGTATATATGATATATTGGAATATAGTGAAGATTCTCTGTTTGTGGGAACAAGAGATGCCGGTTTGAAACTACTGGCTAAATCCTCTCAGCAGACCCAGACTTACTACATAAAAAATAAGAGGATGAATTATTCGGTATATAGTATGGCTTTGGATGATGACAAACAGTGTTTGTATGTGGGGACTAGTAATGGACTGTTTAGATTGAATTTGAAAGATGGTTCCACATCTCATGAACTCACTCCCATTCAACTAGGGAAATGTAGTAAAAACTGTGGGGTGAATAAGGTTGTGATAAAGGAAAAAAAACTATATGTGGCTAGTGAACAGGGGTTGTTTGTTGTCCGTAATCTTGAAAAGGACTTTAAACGACCTGTTATAGATTCTCTGGTTACCAATGTCAGTGTTTATAATGATACAGTATATGCTTTGTTGGAAAATTCGGTTTTTAAGATATCTCCCGATGGAAAAAAGACGCTTGTACGCAAAGGACGGTGCTACTTGTATGCTCAAGGACCCGACAAGGATGAATGGTTTATCAGTGCTAATTCTATACTTTATGTTAAAGACGGTTGCACTTTAGAATATGATTTGCCGAATGGTGTCAGTACTATCGCCAGGCAGATAGGCTTTATGGGGAAAGATTTTCTGCATCTGGCATGCAGAGAGGCTATGCTTTCTTTTGCCTTGCGACAGAACTCGGCAGATTTAGACAATAATGTATTGGCAGTTAGTGATAAAAGGACGGGAGACTCCATTTTCTTTATTACCGATGATCTTCGTTTACATCTGTATAAGTTCGTCTATAATCATCCGGAATTCAAATCAAAGTCTTTAGGAAAGATTGAAGGCTTGGATATTGTGGGTAATGATATTATAAAATTTTTGGAAACCAGTCCTAATACTTTCTTTCTTGCTACGCGTAAGAAACTTTATAAGATTAAAGGCAATAGAGCGGAGTGTCTTTTGCAGTTCAGTAACACGAAAGGGCAGAATAATATCACTTCTCTTTATTATTCCACCGCGGAACATTGTCTTTATGTGGGTACTAGGGAATATTTAGGTATTATAGATGAACAGCAGGACCATATTGTAACTCCTATTCCGGTTGTGTCAGATAAAGGGGTGAAAGATACTATCGACGCTTATATTACCGGAATTTGTGAGAATGAGGATAGTATTTATGTAACGACCTTGAACAAAGGATTGTATGGAAGACCTTTAAACAGGCCGCAGGAATCTTTCTGGCAGATACGTGATTTATCAGGGTATGAGAGTGTTTATGGTGTGATAGTGAATGGTAGAAATAAATACTTGAATACCTCGTTGGGAATCGTTAATGAAGAAAATGCGACCTTGTTGCCAGTGAAACATGTGAAATCAATATCGGGAGCTCTTGAAAAGAATCCTAATGAGGGCTTTTTCATACTCTATTATTATGGTATGAGTTTTAAGGGATTGGATGATGCCGGTGTCCCAGAACCATTATTCTGCGATTTGGCTTTTAGCAAGCCTTGTATTGCCGTCAATGGACGGAAAGCGGTTTTGGGATGTAAGTCAGGATTATTCCTTTTTGATGGTAAATCAGGCTTGCTTCCTATCTCGATAGAAAAAGAAGAGATGTCCTATGCGCTGTATATCATCCTGTCAATAGCGGTGCTGCTATCGGCTTTTCTTGCTCTTTTCCTTTTGAAAAGACGGAAAAAAGGAACTCGGAAAGCGCTGATGGATAAAAAAGGGATAAATCCGGATGATGTCGGGATGAATTGGGAGGAACTGGAAATGGACGTTCATAAGGTTGACAAAAAAGTCAAGACCCTGTTTGATGCCTTGGGATACAGAAAAACAGAGGGAGAGGATGATATGCGTCAGGAACTGAAACAGGTGTGTTTGGATTTTGCTGACAAATATCCTGAATTGGGTAAATTATCCTTTATGAAACGAAGGGGAAAAGAAAGGTATTTTATAACGATACTTCTGATGATAGAAGATATTGATGCTACTATTATTTCAAGAGTGCTGGATGTAGATCAGGCAACGGTAACAAGACATAAGTATAATGTAAGGAAAGAAATAGAACAACTTTATCCTGATGGGGAGTTTGATTGTAAAGTCATCAATCTGCTTTATGACCGTATCAATTCAAGAAGAAAATAAGTTCATCTTTAGAGTTATCTCAATTTATTGTATTTCGTAGAGCCGGCTTCGTGTATCTGTTTTGTTATGAGGAATGGCTTTTTTTGCCGGAAGTGCTGAAACACTTCCGGCTTTCCTTTTTTCTCCTTTTCTCTTCTAGGATGTTTTGGTCATATAAAAGGAGGAAACGGGATTAAAAAAGTATTTTCGGGATAATTTCAAACACTACTTTTGTTTCCGTCAGATGCGGACACTCTGATTGTTTGTCGTACGTTCCGTAGATGATTAAAATGTTTTTCGAAAAACCAATTGAATTTTATTAATTAACCGTTTAAACTAAACTTTTATCATGAAAACAAAGTTTGCCTTACTTCTAGTGTTTTGTGCCATTTCATTAAACATTTTTGCACAAGAGAAAAAAATAAAGGATAGAAGAACCAATCCCGAACTTTATTATTTGGAAGAATCGGAGGTTGCCAATAGTCTGGAGTTACTGCCTCCTCCTCCTGAAGCAGGAAGTATTTTGTTCTTGTATGACAAAGCCCGTTACGACTGGGGGAAATTGCAAAGGGATACTCCTAGGGGTGAACAAGCTGTCAGTGATGCCCGTGTAAATGGTGATGGCGTTCCCTTTGCCTTTTCGGAGGCTTTTGGTATTGAAATAACGAGGGATAAAACGCCGGAACTGTATAGGCTCATTATTAATATGAGAGAGGATGCCGGAGATTTGGCTACCCGTCATGCTAAAGAGTATTATATGCGTGTACGTCCTTTTAGTTTTTTCAATGAAATGACTTGTAATCCCGAACAGCAGGAAGAACTTTCAACGAACGGTTCCTATCCTTCGGGACATACAGCCATAGGATGGGCTACTGCCCTTGTTTTGGCAGAAATCAATCCTGACAGGCAGAATGAAATTCTGAAAAGAGGATTTGAAATGGGACAGAGTCGTGTTATTTGTGGGTATCATTTCCAAAGTGATGTAGATGCTGCCCGAATTGTGGCTAGTGCTGTTGTTGCCCGTCTCCATGCCAACGATGCTTTTGTGAAACAGCTTAATAAGGCGAAAGATGAGTTCTCCAAGCTGCAAAAAGCAGGACTCATTCAGTCTGTTTCCAAAAAATAATTCCCTATAACTTAACCATAAACCGTAACTATTTAATGTAATGTTTTTCTTAGATGAACCGGACAAGAGTATTTGCTGAGCCTAAAAGCATGACTATTGATCGGATGCTGATGGGAGGAGGAGTCTGACTGATTGCTTTCATTGTGTGGTCTTACAGATTCTTCACTGCCCTCAGTATGATAAAAATCAGAGACAGACTGACAGGATACTTGGATGGTTACCATTAAAACTGTATATTATGAAAAATCTTATATCATTAGGAGTTTTTCTCCTGATATTGCTCTCCGTACAGGTAAATGCACAGGAACAATCAGTTTTGAAAATACGTCCTACAGGACGAATCTTGATGGATGGAGGCTTGTTTCATTCAGATAATAAAAACTTTGTAGATGGTGTAGCGATTCCTGATGCCCGGATAGGTGTAAAAGCAACCTATGGAAAATATAAAGCGAAAGTGGATATAGGCTATGCGTATGGAAAGGTCAGTTTAAAAGACATATTTGTAGAAAGACAACTTTCCTCACATGCGTTATTACGTGTAGGGAATTTTGTACATCAGTTCGGGCTTCAAAGTTCTACTAGTTCGTCTATGAAAGTAACCATGGAGGAGCCGGCAAGTAATGAGGCTTTTTTCAACAGCCGGCTGATAGGGGCTATGTTTGTGTATGACAAAAATGATTTTTTCGGTACAGCTAGTGTTCATGTGGAGAGCGAGGCTCTTAAGAAGAAATCCAATGAATTGGGTAAAATGGGTTATGGTGCTATGAGCCGCCTGGTCTATCGTCCTTTACATGATACAGGGAGATTGTTTCAGTTGGGTATTTCCGGTGCTTACGAAACACCTAGATACAATAGCGAACCTACACTTAACCATACTAGCTTTGACTTGGGGGCTAATTTCCCGACGCGTATTGCAAAAGTCAGAGCTGTGAATGCCTTGATTCCGGATGCAAAGAACCTGATAAAATTTACACCGGAGATGATAGCAGGATATGGTCCTGTGGCATTGGAAGCACAATATTATTATCTTCAAGTGAACCGGGAAAAGGATTTTAAGAATTATAAAGCGAGTGGTATGTATGGAATACTGAGAGGTTTGCTGATAGGTGGTAATTATAGATATTCACATACGGATTGTGGTATTGCCACTCCGGACTCTGGTTCGTTGGAATGCGTATTCGGATATAACTATACTGATATGTCGGATACCCGGTCCCATATTTATGGCGGGCGTTTGAACGATGTCTCTTTTACTGTCAATTATTATATCAATAAGTATATGATATGGAGATTCCGGTACTCTTATACTAAGATAACGGATAGAGTGGGATTTGAAAATCAGTCATTAAGTGCGTTTCAGACACGTTTTCAAGTGATATTTTAAATAGAGGGTCAGAGTTTCATTTTGTTTCAAGAGTTTGAAGCAAGGTGGAACTCTTATATTTGAAACAGATTGGGTGGCAAGAAGAATGTCCTTTTGGGGGTAGAGGGTAGCATAAACCTGTTACTGTAAGAACGAATATTGAAAAATAGCTTTATCTTTGTATTCTTTATACTAGGAATTAAATGAAAAACAAATGAAAGAAGCAACCATAACTCCTTTTGCAAAGCCGCTATATATAATGACCAAACCTGTAGGTGCGGTTTGTAATCTGGCCTGTGATTATTGTTATTATTTGGAAAAATCCAAGTTATATGAGGAACAGCCGCGTCATGTGATGAGCGATGAATTACTGGAGAAATTTATTAAAGAATATATTCAGTCGCAGACCATGCCGCAGGTTTTGTTTACCTGGCATGGGGGAGAAACATTGATGCGTCCTTTAGTTTTTTATAAGAAAGCCTTGGAACTTCAGAAAAAATATGCAGGTGGTAGAACCATTGATAATTGCATTCAGACAAATGGCACATTGCTGACAGATGAATGGTGTGAATTCTTCCGTGAGAATAATTTTTTGGTAGGCATTTCTATAGACGGTCCTCAGGAATTTCACGATGAATACCGGAAGAACAAGATGGGACAACCTTCTTTCTATAAGGTAATGAAAGGGATTAACCTGTTGAAAAAGCATGGAGTGGAATGGAATGCCATGGCAGTGGTCAATGACTATAATGCAGATTATCCGTTGGACTTCTATCGTTTCTTTCGTGACGAACTTGATTGTCATTATATACAGTTTACTCCCATTGTCGAGCGACTGTCTAGCCGTGCAGATGGTCTTCGGCTTTCTTCATTAAAGCAAAAAGACGGTGAACTGGCTCCTTTCTCCATTACTCCCGAGCAGTGGGGGAATTTCCTTTGTACTATTTTCGACGAATGGGTACTGAATGACGTGGGCAATTACTATATTCAGTTGTTTGATTCTACGCTGGCCAATTGGGTGGGACAGCAGCCAGGCGTTTGTTCATTAGCTAAATATTGTGGACATGCAGCCGTGATGGAATTCAACGGTGATGTGTATGCTTGCGATCATTTTGTCTTTCCTGAGTATAAATTGGGAAATATTTATCAGAAGACTTTGGTGGAGATGATGTATGGTAAAGAACAGGAAACTTTTGGTGTGATGAAGCACAATAGTCTGCCACAGCAGTGCCTGAACTGTTCTTATGAGTTTGCCTGTCATGGGGAATGTCCGAAGAATCGTTTTATGTTAAGTAAAGACGGTGAACCGGGATTGAATTACTTGTGTAAGGGATATTATCAATTTTTTGACCACGTAGCACCCTATATGGATTTTATGAAGAAGGAATATCTGGCGGAACGCGCTCCGGCTAATGTGATGGAGTGGGCGAGAGAAAGGAGAAATAAATAGACTGTTTTCAGTAAGCCGACTGTATGGAACAAGCAAGTCAACTTACCTGGTCGTTTCAGTTGACTTATTTGATCATTTAAGTTAAGTTACTTTTTCATGGCTGTTCGGCTTAGTTGGAAAAATAAAAGGAGCAAAGTCTCTACGACTTCACTCCTTTTATTTTTTCCGGTCAGATGAATTATTTTCCGTTGTATTCATCAGATACAGTTAATTTCTTACGACCTTTTGCACGACGGCTGGCTAATACGCGACGACCGTTAGCAGTTGCCATTCTTTCACGGAATCCATGTTTGTTTTTTCTCTTTCTGTTAGAGGGTTGGAACGTTCTTTTCATTGTATATACTTATTTTATGTTATTATTCACCATGAGTAACGGGCTGCAAAATTAGTGACTTTTTTGAAATAAACAAAGAGATAACTCATTTTTAGTGATTTCTTTTTGCGTTTTTTCTTGATTTACATTACTTTTGCACTCGAAATCACAGCTATAAGTGAATATAATCTGAAATAATAATCAAATATAAGCGAAGAAAAGTATGATTAATGCTCAAGACATTAAAATCGGAACAGCTATCCGTATGGACGGCAAATTGTATTTCTGTATTGACTTCCTGCATGTAAAACCGGGAAAAGGTAACACATTCATGCGTACTAAATTGAAAGATGTGGTTAATGGTTACGTTTTGGAACGTCGTTTCAACATCGGTGAAAAATTGGAAGATGTACGTGTGGAACGTCGTCCACACCAATATTTGTATATGGAAGGTGCAGACTATATTTTTATGAATCAGGAAACATTCGACCAAATTCCTATTGCTCATGACTTGATTAACGGAGTAGACTTCCTGTTGGAAGGAATGGTGGTGGATGTGGTTTCTGATGCTTCTACAGAAACAGTATTGTTTGCTGATGTTCCGGTAAAAGTGCAGATGAAAATTACTTATACCGAACCGGGTCTGAAAGGGGATACGGCTACCAATACGTTGAAACCTGCTACAGTGGAATCGGGTGCTACCGTGCGTGTTCCTTTATTCATTAATGAAGGTGAAACAATTGAAATTGATACTCGTGACGGTTCATATGTAGGCCGTGTGAAGGCATAATCTATTTATATATGCATATAAAAAGGCGGAACTTGTTGCAAGCTCCGCCTTTTTTATGTTTCTTTGTACTTCTCTGTGATGGATAAAATCAAAATAAAGCAATGAGATATTCTTTTATTATACCGGTTTATAATCGTCCTGAAGAGGTGGATGAGTTATTGAACAGTCTTACAAGGCAGACAAATAAGAATTTTGAAGTCCTGATAGTGGAGGATGGTTCATCAGTTCCGTGCAAGGAAGTGGTAGATAATTACGCTGACCGGTTGGATATATGTTATTATTTCAAATCCAATTCCGGTCCCGGGCAGACCCGCAATTATGGAGCGGAACGGGGGCATGGAGAATATCTTATCATATTGGATTCTGATTGCATTTTGCCTGAAGGGTATTTGGCGGCTGTCGAGTCAGAGCTTCAACGGCAGAAGGCAGATGCTTTTGGTGGTCCTGACCGTGCTCATGATTCGTTTACCAATATACAGAAAGCAATAAATTATGCCATGACTTCGTTTTTTACTACCGGAGGTATCCGTGGAGGGAAGAAAAAAATGGATAAATTCTATCCCCGTAGTTTTAATATGGGGGTACGGGCTGAGGTATATAAAGCGTTGGGAGGATTTTCTAAGATGCGTTTTGGAGAAGATATTGATTTCAGTATCCGTATCTTTCAAGGGGGATATGCTTGTCGGTTGTTCCCTGAAGCATGGGTGTGGCACAAGCGTCGTACCGATTTGAAGAAGTTTTTCAAGCAAGTGCATAATTCGGGTATTGCCCGTATCAATCTGTATAAAAAGTATCCTGAATCATTGAAAGTTGTACATTTGTTACCGGCACTTTTTACTATAGGAATTGTATTCCTGTTGTTATGTTCGTTGGTTTGTAGCTGGAGTTTGTCTTTGCTGCTGCTTTTTGCTCTTATCATTTGTGTAGACTCCACATTGCGAAATAAAAGTTTCAAAATAGGATTATTATCCATCCTTGCTTCTTTTATTCAGTTGATTGGCTATGGAACTGGTTTCCTGCGGGCCTGGTGGAAACGCTGTGTGTTGGGGAAAAACGAATTTGCCGCATTTGAGAAGAATTTTTATAAATAGAATTTTACCATGAAGAGGTATTAAAAGTGATGGACTTTTTATGCGTCTTTATGGCGGGGAAAATAAAGAAAGATGGCAGAAAAACTAACCATAAACCAATGGGCGGAAGAAGATCGTCCTCGTGAAAAGATGATGTTGCATGGAGTGGGGACACTTTCGGATGCTGAGTTGCTTGCTATTCTGATAGGTTCGGGAAATACGGAGGATTCTGCTGTGGAGTTAATGCGTAAAGTGTTGAGTGATTATCATAATAGTTTGAATGAATTGGGCAAAACCACCGTAGATGAACTGTGTCACTATAAAGGAATAGGTCCTGCCAAAGCTATCACCATTTTGGCGGCTTCCGAATTGGGAAAGCGCCGAAAGGAGGAAGAAGGAAAAGAACGTAAGGTCATTCTCAGCTCCCGTGATGTTTATCAATATTTTTATCCGTTGATGTGTGATTTGCCTACAGAGGAATGCTGGGTATTGTTGTTGAATCAGGCTTCCAAAGTAATTGACCGTATAAGATAAGTTCCGGAGGCCTGGTCTCTACAGCGGTAGATGTCCGTTGTGTATTGAGGGAAGCATTGTTGAACGGGCCGTTGCCATGGCACTTTGTCACAACCATCCTTCCGGCAGTATGCGACCTAGTACAGAGGATGATCGGTTGACGGAACATCTTGACAAGGCGGCAAAAGTAATGAACATAAGACTGATAGATCATGTTATTTTAACGGATGGCAAATTTTATAGTTATGCTGATGAAGGAAAAATATAGAAAATCATTAAATTTGCAATTAAAACAACGAGAGATATGGATGCAGATACCCGTTTAAAAACAGAAGAGAAGATTATAGCCATGTTGAAAACCGTATATGATCCCGAGATTCCGGTGAATATATACGATTTAGGCTTGATATATAAAATTGATTTGCAAGATGATGGAGAAGTAGTGTTAGATATGACATTGACTGCCCCCAATTGTCCTGCTGCTGATTTTATTATGGAGGATGTCCGTCAGAAAGTCGACTCTGTGGAAGGAGTTACTTCATCGGTCGTGAACTTGGTTTTTGAACCCGAATGGGATAAAGATATGATGAGTGAAGAAGCTAAATTGGAATTGGGTTTCCTCTAATAAATTGAAAGTTGAGAATTAAAATTGGAAAATAAGAATTGCCAATATGTCTAAGTTATTGGACAAGGTGTTGTTTTTTAATTCTCTATTCTCGGATTTTTAATTTATGAGGTATTTAATTTAGTAAGATTATGAAGAATGTATATTTCCTTTCCGATGCACATTTAGGTTCTCGTGCCATAGCACACGGGCGGACACAGGAGCGCCGTTTGGTGAATTTTCTGGATAGTATAAAACATAATGCTGCAGCAGTGTACCTGTTGGGAGATATATTCGACTTTTGGTACGAGTTCAAACTGGTAGTGCCGAAAGGCTATACTCGTTTCTTGGGGAAGATTTCCGAGTTGACCGATTTGGGAGTGGAGGTGCATTTCTTTATCGGTAATCATGACATCTGGTGTGGTGATTATTTGGAAAAAGAGTGCGGGGTAACTATTCATCGTCAGCCGTTGACCTGTGAGATTTATGGGAAGGAGTTTTTCTTGGCGCATGGGGACGGATTGGGAGATAAAGATGCCAAGTTCAAATTGTTGCGTTCCATGTTTCATAGTACCACTTTACAAACGCTGTTTTCTACCATACATCCCCGTTGGAGCATAGAACTTGGCTTGGAATGGGCCAAGCATAGCCGTCTGAAGCGTGAAGGCGGTAAGGAACCCGAGTATATGGGAGAGGATAAGGAACCGTTGGTCTTGTTTACTAAAAATTACCTTAAAGACCATCCGGATATCAATTATTTTATTTATGGTCATCGCCACATTATGCTAGACTTGATGCTGAGCCGTACTTCACGTATGTTGATTCTTGGTGACTGGATACAAGATTTTTCGTATGCTGTATTTGATGGTGAAAATATGTTCCTTGAGCAGTATGTTGAGGGAGAAAGTCAATATTCCTAAAAAAGGCTACTATGCATCACGCGTAGCAGCCTTCTATAATTTATATATTTAACCAAACAATAAAATTACTTATTCAGAATAGCCAGAGTATCGCTGGCAATCATCAGCTCTTCATCAGTTGGGATAACAGCTACTGTCACTTTGGAGTCATCGGCAGAAATAATAGCTTCTTCTCCACGAACCTTGTTCTTTTCAAGGTCAATCTTCACACCCATGAATTCCAAACCTTCACAAACTTCAGAACGGCAATTGGCTTGATTTTCACCTACACCGCCAGTGAACAGGATGATGTCTACACCACCTAGAGCGGCAGCATATGCACCAATATATTTCTTGATGCGGTAGAAATACATCTTTTCAGCCAAAATAGCTTTCGGATTTCCGGCAGCAACAGCGGCTTCCAGTTCGCGCATATCGCTGGATACACCTGAAACGCCTAATACACCACTTTTCTTGTTTAGTAAGTTGGATACGCCGGTTGCATTTAATCCTTCTTTTTCCATGATGAAAGTAACGGCGCCTGCATCGATGTCACCACTACGAGTTCCCATTACAAGACCTTCCAATGGGGTCAGCCCCATACTGGTGTCTATACATTTACCATCTTTGATAGCTGAAATGGAACCACCGTTACCGATGTGGCAAGTGATAATTTTCTTTCCTTTCGGATCAACGCCAAGGAATTCGCATACACGTTGTGAAACATAGCGATGAGAAGTTCCATGGAAGCCATAACGGCGCACACCGTATTTTTCATACAGTTCGTATGGAATGGCATACATATATGCATAGTCGGGCATTGTTTGATGGAATGCCGTATCAAATACACCTACTTGGGGAACGTTGGGCAGAATGGCAGAAACAGCATTCACACCTTTCAGGTTAGCCGGGTTATGAAGCGGGGCTAAATCGTTGCAAGCGATAAAAGCATCCAGTACTTCTTTATTCAGCAATACGGATTCGCTGAAACGTTCTCCGCCATGTACCATACGGTGACCTACTGCGTTGATTTCATCCAATGACTTGATTGCGCCATATTCCGGGCTCACCAATGTATTCAGAATGAACTCGATACCTGCGGTATGTTCTGGGATGTCTTTTTCTAATATTTTCTTTTCACCGTTGGGCAAAGTCAGTTTCAGGAAAGAGCCTACCAAGCCGATTTTTTCTATACCGCCCTGTGCCAGGACTTCTTTGGTAGTCATATCAAATAATTTATATTTAATAGAAGAACTACCGCAATTGAGCACTAATATTTTCATGATGTTGTTGTTTTTTGGAGAATGATTATTTGTTTTCTTTAGCGGCAATTGCTTGATTGGCAGTAATGGCAATCATCTTATAAACATCGTCGATAGAGCAGCCGCGTGACAGGTCATTCACCGGACGAGCGATACCTTGCAGGATCGGGCCGATAGCGGTAGCGTGTCCCAGACGTTCTACTAATTTATAAGAAATATTACCTACTTCCAGACAAGGAACAACCAGTACGTTTGCCTTACCTGCAATTTCTGATCCCGGGGCTTTGCTTGCACCGATGTGCGGAACCAAAGCTGCATCAGCTTGCAGTTCACCGTCAATCTTCAGATCGGGAGCCATTTCCTTAGCGATTGCCAAAGCTTCCACCACTTTATCTACCACTTCATGTTTGGCAGAACCCTTGGTTGAAAAACTTAACATAGCTACGCGAGGATCAATTCCGGCAACAGCTTTGGCGGTCTGAGCGGTACAAACTGCAATTTGAGCCAGTTGGTTGGCATCCGGTACCGGGGTTACAGCAACGTCACCCATTACGATTACACCGTTATTTCCGTATTCGGGAGCATGAGTAAGCAACAGCATGGCACCGGATACGCAAGTGATACCCGGAGTAGTCTTGATAATCTGTAAAGCGGGACGAAGTACGTTACCTGTTGTGTTGCGTGCGCCGGCCAACTGTCCGTCGGCATCACCAGCCTTGATAATGAGACATCCTAGATACAGCGGATCGACAACCAGTTTGCGGGCCTCTTCGATGGTCATACCTTTTTTCTTGCGGAGTTCGCACAGCAATTGTGCATACTCTTCTTTTTTCGGGTGGTCTGTGGGATCGATAATAGTGGCTTTACCGATGTTCCCTAACCCCCATTGTTTAGCCAGGCTCATGATTTCATCGGGGTTTCCCAATAAAATAAGGTCGGCAACACCGTCTGTCAATATTTGGTTGGCAGCTTTTAAAGTACGTTCTTCAGTTCCTTCCGGAAGAACAATGCGCTGTTTGTTTGCTTTCGCGCGCTCAACGATTTGAGAAATTAAATCCATGATAATATATTAATTATGTACGTTCTAAAGACGAGTGTTGTTTTTCACGATGCAAAATTAGCTAATTTTGCAATATCTACATTGCAAAATCAATATTATTTTTGGTTTAAAGTATGCTAAAAGTGTATGTTATTGAACACCAAACGGGATGTTTCCTTAACTTTGCGCAGTTTTCAATAAGTATTTAATAAATTTATAAGGTATGATTCGTCAGTGCGCCATTTTATTTGGCTGTTTGGCTTTGGGTGAATTGATTGTTTTTTTGACGGGTATCAAGCTGCCGTCCAGTATTATAGGAATGCTGTTACTCACCCTTTTTCTCAAATTGGGTTGGATAAAACTGCAATGGGTGCAGGGGCTGTCCGATTTCTTGGTTGCTAATCTGGGCTTTTTCTTCGTTCCGCCCGGTGTGGCACTGATGCTTTATTTTGATGTCATTGAAGCACAGTTTTGGCCGATAGTAATTGCGACAGTGGTCAGTACGGTTTTGGTACTGGTCGTAACAGGATGGGTTCACCAATTAGTTAGAAAATCAAATGGAATATTTAGAAAATAAGTTCTTTTTGCTGGCATTCACCTTCGGGGTGTTTTTTTTGTCACGTGTCTTGCAGAAAAAGACTGGATGGGTGGTGTTAAACCCGATCCTGCTTACCATTGCCGTGTTGATTCTGTTTTTGAAATTTACCGGTATCAGTTATGAAACATATAATGAAGGAGGTCACCTGATTGAATTTTGGTTGAAACCAGCGGTGGTAGCGTTGGGCGTGCCACTTTATTTGCAGTTGGAGATGATAAAGAAACAGTTGCTTCCTATTGTCATTTCACAGTTGGCAGGTTGTTTGGTGGGATTGGTGGCCGTGGTGGTCATTGCCAAATTGCTGGGAGCCACTCCGGAGATTATTTGTTCATTGGCTCCTAAATCTGTGACTACTCCTATCGCTATGGAGGTTTCGAAAGCCACGGGAGGAATTCCGTCTTTGACGGCCGCTGTTGTGGTGGTAGTCGGTCTGTTCGGGGCGGTGTTCGGTTTCAAGGTACTTCGGGTAGGTCATGTGGGGAGTCCTATTGCGCAAGGTCTTTCTATGGGTACGGCTACTCATGCGGTAGGTACTTCTACAGCAATGGAAATCAGTGGGAAATATGGAGCATACGCTAGTCTGGGATTGACTTTGAACGGAATTATGACAGCGATTTTCACACCGACAATTCTTAGATTATTAGGTGTGATTTAACAAAAAAGCTGTTATCTTTGTTATATATAGAAAATCATCACAGATTATAGAGGATTGATTTGATTTTCAATAGGTATGGTCATTGGGGTGAGCATTGCTTATAAAAAGTCTATCCGCATTTAGTAGTAACAGAGCATTCTTACAGCAGTCTGATAACTATTGTCACTTTGAATGAAATGAAGATTCTGTGATTTGTGGTGAGAAAACAAGCAACCCATATTTTATGATAGAATTTAAAGATATAACTTTAGCGGATAAAGACTTGATACAGTCCTTTACCTTAGGCAGTTTGCGTCGTAATTGCGACTTGTCGTTTGCCAATCTGTGTAGTTGGATTTTCCTGTACCAGACTAAATATGCCGTGATGGATAATTACCTGTTGCTGCGTTTCTATGCGGGAGAAGAATTGGCCTACATGATGCCCGTCGGAACTGGAGATGTGAAACCAGTTCTTGAAGCATTGATAAAGGATGCTGAAGAGATGGGGGCAAAATTGCGTATGCTGGGGGTATGCGTGGGGATGAAAGCAGATATAGAGGCGGCGATGCCCGGACGTTTCACTTTTACAGAAGACCGGGATTACTTTGATTATATCTACTTGCGTACTGACCTGGCAACCTTGAAAGGAAAGAAGTTTCAAGCCAAACGTAATCATATCAACAAGTTCAAGAAGCAGTATCCTGATTATGAATACAAACCGTTGACTCCAGATCTGGTTCCCGAATGTTTGAAGCTGGAAGAGGAATGGTGTCGTGCCAATAACTGCGAGGAACAATTGGCATTGGGGGCAGAACGTAAGTCCATGACATATGCCTTGAACCATATGGAGGCGTTGGGTTTGACGGGCGGCGTGCTTCATGTCAACGGGAAGATTGCCGCTTTTACATACGGTGCTCCCATCAATCATGAAACATGGGATACTTGTGTTGAAAAGGCGGATACGGGAATAGAAGGGTCGTATGCCATGATTAACTATGAATATGCAAATCATATCGACGAACAATATATATATGTAAACCGCGAGGAAGACCTTGGTCTGGAAGGTTTGCGCAAAGCAAAACTTTCTTATCAGCCCGTTATTTTACTCGAGAAATGTATAGCAGAGCTCAATGACTACAAAGGATGAAGTGAAAACATTATGGAAACTCTGCTTCAATGATAGCGATGAGTTTACCGACTTATATTTCAAGATGAGATATAAGGATGAAGTGAACAGGGTGATTCGTGAAGACGGAAAGATTATTTCCGCATTGCAGATGATACCTTATCCTATGACTTTTTGTGATGAGGTGATTTCTACTTCGTATATATCGGGTGCTTGTACGCATCCGGATTACAGGAAGCATGGAGCCATGAAACGCCTACTGAAGGAAACACATCGGTGTATGTATGAAGATGGAGTTTTGCTGGCTTCGTTGATTCCTGCAGAGGAATGGTTGTTCGGTTATTATGCCAGGTCGGGATATGCTCCAGTTTTTGGGTATGCGGTTGAGCAGGTAAGGGTAGACAGATTACGCCCTGCGCCCGGTTGCCGGATAGAGGTATGCGAATTTCCCGGTGTGGAACATTATCATTATTTTGATTCCCGTATGCATGGACGCAGGAGTTGCATTCAGCATCCTAAAGAAGATTTTCTGGTTATTATGGCCGATTTAAGACTGGGTAATGGTAAATTGCTGGTTGCCTGGGAAGCGGATAAAATAGTGGGGATGGCATTTACGGTAATGGGGGATGATACATTATATATAAAGGAATTGCTGGCAGATACGGATGCGGTGCAGGATACTTTATTGTATGAAGCGGCCCATATATATAAGGTACAGCGTATGGATTATTTCATTCCGTCGTCTGCCGATACTTTGTTTTTGGGGATGGCAAGAGTTATCCGTGCAGAGGAGTTGTTGAAGGTTTTCGCCCATAAGTATCCGGCATCCGAACTTTATATACATATTGAGGGAGATGAAGCGATTCAGGAGAATAACGGCTATTATACGGTACGGGATGGTTTCTGTTTTCGTGAGAGAGTACCGGAAAAAAAATATCACACTTATACGTTGGATGGTTTTACCCGGTTGTTACTGGAAGCGGAGCATCCTTATATGAGTTTGATGCTGAATTGATCTTTATTACTGGTTGCCTAGGTTGAATTTCTATGTTTAAGATTGATAATCAGTGGAGTAAAAATCCGGATAGGTTATTAGTCTTCTTTTGTCAGAATACGTTCCAGCTCTTCTGCAGTCAGTCTGAGATGGAATTGTCCTTTATAAGCCACGGATATGCCACCTGTTTCTTCTGAAACGATAATGGCCAATGCATCTGTTTCCTGCGATACGCCCATGGCAGCCCGATGCCTTAATCCCAATTCTTTAGGGATATTCAAGTCGTGAGATACCGGGAGAATACAACCGGCTGCTTCTATCCGTTTATGGCGGATAATCATGGCTCCGTCATGTAATGGACTGTTTTTGAAGAAAATATTTTCTATCAGTCGTTGGTTCACATTGGCGTTGATAATTTCTCCTGTACGGATGATGTCATTCAGAGGTACACTTTTTTCGATGACAATCAGTGCCCCCACCTTCCCTTTGCTCATGCTCATACAGGCAAGTACAATCGGCATAATATCCGCTTTTTCCGTCTTTTCCTGCTTGTTTCCCGTCAGGAAGCGGAAAAAACGTCCCAACTGTTTATGCGAGCCCAGTGTGACAAGGAACCGGCGTATATCATCCTGAAAAAGAATAATCAGGGCTAGGACACCTACACTGACTAATTTATCGAAGATAGACCCTAGCAGTTTCATTTCCAAAACCTGAGATACAATCAGCCAGATACCTATAAATACCAGGATACCGATGAAGATATTGATAGAACCCGAATCTTTCATCAGACGGTAAGTCTGATAAAGCAGATAGGCTACCAGCAGGATATCGATGAGGTCTTTTATACTAAAATCAATAAACATCTTTCTAGAATTAAAAATTGAAAATTAAGAATTAAAAGGCAGCAGAGTCTTTCATCTTCTGTACTATCTTCACGGTTTCTACAGCAGCTTTTACATCGTGCACTCTGAGAATATCCGCTCCTTTTAGTAGGGAAATGGTATCCAGCACTGTTGTTCCGTTCAAGGCATCATCAGGGGTTCCGCCTAGTAGCTTGTAAATCATTGATTTACGTGATATGCCGACCAATAACGGTAGTTCGAACAGGCTGAATTCTTCCAAATGATTCATCAACTGGTAATTATGTTCCACTGTTTTTCCGAAACCGAAACCAGGATCCAGAATAATATCTTTTACTCCTAAGTCGCGTAATTTCTGTACTTTTTCCGAGAAATAGAGAAAGACTTCTTTCAACAGATTGTCATAATGCGGATTCATTTGCATATTTTGCGGCGTGCCTTGCATATGCATAATAATATAAGGTACTCCCAGCCTGGCAATCATGTCGAACATCTGCGGGTCCATTTCTCCGGCGGCAATGTCATTGATGATTGCCACTCCGTACTCCTCTACACACATCTGGGCTACATCCGCACGGAAAGTGTCCACGGACACCACACAACCGGGATGATAGCGATTGATGATTTCCAGTCCGGTACGCAGACGGCGCATCTCTTCCTCGGGGCTGATGTGCTCGGCATTGGGACGTGAGGAATAGGCACCTATATCAATGATGGAAGCTCCTTCTTCTATTATTTGGGAGGTACGGTTGATAATATCTTTTTCCGTTTGCTGCCGGCTGCCGGCATAGAAAGAATCGGGTGTCACATTCAGGATTCCCATTACTTGCGGATGGGAGAGATCCATCAGTTTCCCATTAACATTAATATATTTGACGGTTTTGGTTTCCATTGTTTACGGCTTGTCATTTAGGTCGTACAAAAGTACGCACAATTCTTGAGTTTTTGTTATTTCATGAACTATTTTTCAGTTATCTTTGTTGCAACTTAATTTAAAAGCAAAGCGAAAGATGGATATTTCAGCTTTATATAAGTGTTTTACGGAATGCGGCAAGGTAACTACCGACAGCCGTAACTGCCCTGAGGGCTCTATGTTCATAGCTCTGAAAGGGGAAACATTCAATGGAAATGCATACGCGCTTCAGGCGCTGGAAAAAGGTTGCCAGTATGCCGTAGTAGATGAAAAAGAATATGCCGCCGATGGGCATCCGCGTATCTTGTTAGTAGACGATTGCTTGAAAGCATTGCAGGAACTGGCTAATTATCACCGGCATAAAATGGGTACCCGAATCATCGGCATCACGGGAACCAATGGGAAGACTACTACCAAGGAATTGATAGCCTCAGTGCTGCAAAAAAGATATGAAGTGCTTTATACACAGGGTAACTTGAATAACCATATCGGTGTTCCTCTGACTTTGCTGAGGCTGACTCCCGAGCATGAACTGGCTGTCATCGAGATGGGAGCGAACCATCCGGGTGAAATCAAGGCACTGACCCGTATTGTAGAACCGGATTACGGTATGATCACTAATGTGGGTAAGGCGCATTTGGAAGGCTTCGGGTCTTTTGAAGGGGTCATCAAGACTAAAGGTGAGTTGTATGAGCATCTGCGTTACAATGGCAAGCATATTATTTTCATAGACAAGGACAATGAGTATCTCACAGCTATCTCTCAGGGCCTTACCCGTATTTGTTATGGTATGGAAGGAGGAGAGGGACTTTATATCAGCGGCAAGCTGGGCGCTTGTGCTCCGTTTCTTTCGTTTGAGTGGGAACACGAGGGACAGAAGTTCGAGGTGAATACCCACCTTATCGGCAGTTATAACATGAAGAATGCATTGGCCGCCATTACGGTAGGCCGGTTCTTCAGTGTACCGTCCCGGCAGATTTGTGAGGCACTGGAGGCGTATGTTCCTCATAATAACCGTTCGCAATTGACAGAAACCACGGATAATAAACTGATAGTTGATGCATACAATGCGAATCCTACCAGTATGATGGCGGCTTTGGAGAATTTCCGGTTGATGAATGTCGCTCATAAAATGGTTATTCTGGGTGATATGAAAGAACTGGGAGAAACCAGTCATGAGGAACATCAGAAGATTGCGGATTATCTGGATGAATGTAAATTTGACCGGGTACTTTTGGCAGGAGAGGAGTTTGGCAAAGTGATTCCGTCCTTTGAACATTTTAAAGATGTGGTTGCATTGAAAGAGTCGTTGGAAAGATATAAGCCGAAAGGATATTATATTCTGATTAAAGGTTCCAACAGTATGAAGTTGGGCCAGCTTCAGGAAATATTATAGTTAACCGGTTGGCAGTTTCATTCACAGTAGGAGGATGAATGTGTCAAAAGTCCAAAGTAACTATTAAATGTGCTGTTTGCACCTGTATAGGTATATTGTCCCACCTGGGTGGAACTGCCATTTCACAAAGGTGGAACTACGCTCTCACCTGGGTGAAATGCCCATTCCACCCGGGTGGGATTTCTATATATGCTGCATGGAAACATGAATGGCAAAGGTCCTTTGGGAAATGATCCTTCACATAGTCTGCCTCTATGGTAAATGTAATCATAGAATCTTTCTTCTTTATTATTTCTCTGAATTTTTCTTTAAAATAGATATAATAATCGGTTTTGACCGTTTTCTGACTCCTTCCTGCCGAATTATTATCCCGTGTTATTACAGAAATCAGTTACTTTTGCAATGTTATCAATAGAATTGCTATGAGGAACTTATTTCTACTAATCGCATTATGCTGTGTGGCTTTTTCTGTTCGTGCCCAACGTCTGGTTGAAGTGGGGAAAGGCTTTAGCAGTACTTCGGTAAATACTACTGTATTCCGTAATAACTCCATTGTGACGCATGGAAACACACAATACATTTCTTATTATGACGCTGAAGGATGGCTGATGTTAGGCAAACGCCGTCTGGGCACTGGGGAATGGATTTTGCACCGTACCCAATACAAAGGACATGTAAAAGATGCACATAACATTATCAGTATGATGGTGGACGGCGACGGCTATCTTCATCTTTCTTTTGACCACCACGGACATAAACTGAACTATTGCCGCAGCATTGCCCCGATACACTTGTTTTGGGAGATAAAGAGCCGATGATAGGCAACGAAGAAGAAGATGTGACCTATCCTGAATTTCATTTGTTGGCTGATGGCGGTTTGCTTTTTTGTATATCGCTCGGGCGCTTCCGGAAGAGGAAATATGGTAATGAACCGATATGATGTGAAATCCCGTAAGTGGGAGCGTGTGCAGGATGTCCTTGTAGATGGAGAAAACGAGCGGAATGCCTATTGGCAGTTGTATGTGGACCAATCAGGAACCATCCATCTTTCCTGGGTGTGGCGTGAAACCTGGCATGTGGAAACCAACCATGACTTATGCTACGCCCGTTCTTTTGACGGAGGTAGAACCTGGTATAAGACCAACGGACAGAAGTATGAGCTTCCTATCCGCCTGGGCAATGCCGAATATGCCTGCCGTATTCCTCAGAATGCCGAACTGATAAACCAGACCAGTATGAGTACGGATGCCGGAGGTCATCCGTACATCGCTACCTACTGGCGCAATCCCGATAGTGATGTTCCCCAATACCGCATCGTTTGGCATGATGGCGTGAACTGGCACAACCGACAGGTTTCCGAACGCAAGGCCCCTTTCTCGCTCAAAGGGGGAGGAACCAAGATGATTCCCATGTCCCGTCCCCGGATGGTGGTGGACAATGGAGAAGTGTACTATCTGTTCCGTGACCAGGAGCGTGGAAGCAAAGTTTCCATGTACTATACCAAAGACATACAGTTTGGTGAATGGCACGTGAAAGACCTGACGGATTTTGCCGTAAATGCGTGGGAACCCAGTCATGACACGGAGTTATGGAAAATGAAGAAGCAACTTCATATTTATGTACAGGATACCCGACAGGGAGATGGCGAGAAGCAGGTGGAAACAGAACCGCAAATGGTTTATGTGTTGGAATTGTAAATAATGTGCTGATTTGCCAATGACCATGCGGCATATAGCGCAAGCACATTAACACATTAGTAAATTGGCAAATTGATAAATTATTAATATGATGAACAAATTATTGAAACAAACCCTTGTTTGTGCAGGTACCTTGCTGCTTTCCATGCAGGTTGCCGCCAAACCTTCTTCCGAAGCCAAGGAAGTACGGGGGATTATAGACAAGGTAAACACTTATTGGCAAACGCATAACAAGCCCGAAGTCCGTTCGTTTTGGGACAATGCCGCTTACCACACCGGAAACATGGAGGCATACTTTCTGACCGGTAATGAAAACTACCGTGCATATTCTGAAACCTGGGCTATACACAATGAATGGAAGGGAGCCAAGGAAAAGGATAAGTCTAAATGGAAATACTCTTACGGTGAGAGTGATGAATATGTATTGTTCGGAGATTATCAGGTTTGTTTTCAGACATATATCGACCTTTATACTATTCTTCCGGACAACTATAAGATAGCCCGTGCCCGCGAAGTGATGGAGTATGAGATGAGTACACCCAATCATGATTACTGGTGGTGGAGCGACGGTCTGTATATGGTAATGCCTGTCATGACCAAACTGTATAAGGTGACGGGTAATCATCTCTATTTGGATAAATTGTATGAATATATTGTATATTCGGATAGTATCATGCTCGACCGGGAAACCGGCCTGTATTATCGGGATGCCAAATATGTTTATCCTAAACACAAGACTTCCAGCGGAAAGAAGGACTTTTGGGCACGTGGTGACGGATGGGTGCTTGCCGGACTGGCGAAGGTGCTGAAAGATCTTCCCGCTGATTACGAGCATCGTTCTTTTTTCGTAAACAAGTATGTGAAACTGGCCGAAGCAGTCGCAGCCATCCAGCAACCGGAAGGCTATTGGACCCGTAGCATGATGGATCCCACTCATGCTCCCGGACCGGAAACCAGCGGAACGGCTTTCTTTACTTACGGTTTCCTTTGGGGAATCAATAATGGCTATCTGGATGAGGCTGTGTATAAACCGGTGATAGATAAAGCATGGAACTATTTGACAAAGACTGCTTTGCAGAAGAATGGCAAGATTGGTTACGTACAGCCGATTGGTGAGAAGGCCATTCCGGGACAAGTAGTCGATGCTGATTCTGAAGCTAATTTCGGGGTAGGTGCTTTTCTGTTGGCTGCTTGTGAATATGTCCGTTATCTGGAAGCTCCTGAAAATCAGGATCGCGCCTACTGGTGCAATTTGCTTTATAAGATGGCAGCTCCCGTACTGAGCAATATGGCGGAAGGTAATCTGAAAAAGAATATGCTGGTAGAGGTGAGCCCTAATTGGGATGGACGTAACAAAGGGGTGACTTATATGGAAACTTTCGGACGCCTTATGGCAGGTGTCGCTCCCTGGCTGACACTTCCCGATGATGATACGGAAGAGGGACAGATGCGCAAGCAACTCCGTGAATGGGCATTGAAAAGCTATGCCAATGCGGTGGACCCTGCCAATCCTGATTATCTGTTGTGGAGAGGACACGGACAGGCCTTGGTGGATGCGGCATACGTGGCCGAAAGTTTTCTACGTGCTTACGACCAGCTTTGGATGCCTTTGGATGACACAACCAAGAAACGTTATTTTGAAGAATTTACCCAGTTGCGCCGTGTGGACCCGCCTTACACCAACTGGTTGCTGTTTTCTTCTACCATCGAGAGTTTCCTGGCAAAGGCAGGAGCGGAATGTGACGAATACCGTATCAATTCGGCTATCCGCAAGGTGGAGGAATGGTACACGGGAGATGGCTGGTATGCGGACGGCCCTTCTTTCGCTTTCGACTATTATAGCAGTTATGTCTTCCATCCCATGTATCTGGAAACGTTGCAGGGCATGAAGGATGCAGGGAAATACACTCGTATTCATTATAAAAAATATTATGACCGCGCCTTGAAACGTGCCAGGAAATTCAGCCTTGTACTGGAACGCTTGATTTCTCCTGAGGGTACTTTCCCGGTATTCGGCCGTTCCATTCCTTATCGTTTGGCCACTATGCAACCCTTGGCGCTGATGGCTTGGTATCAGCAGTTGCCCGAAGGGGTGAGCAACGGACAGGCGCGTGCCGCACTGACTTCTGTGATGCACCGGATGTATGACAACACCGAGAACTTCAATGAGGCGGGCTTCCTGACCATCGGTTTTGCAGGCCGTCAGCCCAATGTGGCGGATTGGTACACCAATAACGGCAGTCTTTACATGACATCACTGGCATTCCTTCCGCTGGGGCTTCCTGCCGCACATCCGTTCTGGACAGATGCCGCACAACCTTGCACACAAGCCAAGGCATGGGGCGGACAGCCTTTCCCGAAAGACCATCACTGGAGTGATGATATACGCACTTGGGATTTATTCTGATTGCTTTTAAATCCGAACGTCGCAGATGATACGAAGTTGTTTTTATACTTATCCGTATCATCTGCGTTGTTCGTGTTTAAAAAATAAAAGCTTTGTGTCATCTGTATCTGAAAATGGCAAAAAGATAGTAGCTTTGCATCCATGAAAACAAAACTTCTCCCTATTCTGAGATATATAGTACTTGCATTGCTTCTTCTGTGCATTGTACTTTGCCGTTTTTTTCCCGTCATGGCCGAAGGGTATGCCCGTCATATCTATCCGTGGCTGTCGGCGGCGTTGTCCGCTATAGCTTCTGTTTTCCCTTTTTCCTTGGAGGAGGTGCTGGTGGTCGTAATCATTTTATGGATGATTATTTATCCTTTTCTTAAACGCCGGAAGAAGAAAAGCTGGAGATTCATTGTGGGCAGGGAAGTGGAGTTGCTGGCATGGGTCTATATCTGGTTTTATCTGGGATGGGGCTTGAATTATTTCCGTTACGATATTTACCGGCGGATGGAGGTGGAGCCTGCCGGTTACGATGAACAGGCATTCCATCGTTTCCTTGTTTCCTATACAGATAGTCTGAATCAGTCCTATACGGCTGAGGTGAAAACGGACCCTGAAAGGATGCGGCAGGAGATAAAGGAGATTTACCGGCAGGTTCCGTCTATGTATGGTTTGGCTCTTCCCCGGGATTATCAGCATCCCAAGCAAGTGTGGTTCAATCCGTTTTATTCGGGTGTGGGGGTATTGGGATATATGGGACCTTTTTTTGCGGAGTCGCAATTGAATGAAGAATTGCTTCCTGTACAATTGCCATTTACGTATGCCCATGAACTGTCTCACCTGTTGGGGGTAAGTAATGAGGCGGAAGCGAATTATTGGGCTTACAGGGTTTGTCGCTCTTCAAAGCGGCCGGCGGTGCGTTATAGTGCCTATTTCGGTCTGTTGCCCTATGTGCTGGTCAATGCATCTTCTGTGTTGACGGAAGAGGAATTTCGTGAATGGATTAAGACGATCCGTCCCGAAGTGGTGAAGGATTATGAATATAAACGTATGTATTGGAATGAGCGTTATAGTACCCTGTTGGGTGAAGTGCAGAATAAAATTTATAACCTGTTTTTAAAGGGTAACAACATTCCTTCCGGTAGAAAGAATTATGCGGAAGTGATCGGGATACTGCTTTCTTTGGAAGAAAAATAGAAACAGAATGTTCAGGCTGGACTTGAATTCGATTGTGACAGTTATAACTTGATCCAAGAGTTCTACAACAAACGAGCTTTATATTGTTGCTCCACTGCTACCACTTTTCATTGGCATTTCAGCAGGAAGGGTGGTAGCAGAAATATAAAACTCTAAAGAAGAACTGCTCAGGATGATACCAAGCAATGATCAGAATCCGCCAGGGAGTCTACTGTTTTTGTTTCACATAATCCGAAGGCGACATTCCGTATTCGTCCTTGAAACATTGGCGGAAATAGGCCACACTGCTGAATCCTATCATATAGGCTATTTCTGAAATAGTATATTGTCCGGACATCAGCAGTTCCACTCCCTTGCGCATTTTTACCTTACGGATAAATTCGTTGGCGGACATATCTGTCAGTCCTTTTATCTTGCGGTAAAGGGTAGAGTGACTCATGCACATCTTGTCGGCAATGAAAGCGATATCCATCTTTTCCATTTCCAGATTCTCTTCGATTATTTGCGTGATTTTCTGCAAGAATTCATTATCCAGTTTGTTTAACGAACTCACGGCACTTTCCTGTTTGGGCTGTATATCGGCCAGTGCCAGCAAAGAGGCTATTTTCTTACGGGTTTCCAACAGATTGTTGATGCGACTGTGCAGTAACTTGGCACTGAACGGTTTGGTAAGATAGGAATCTGCTCCGGATGCATATCCTTCTTCCTTGTCTTGTAAAGAATCTTTAGCCGTCAGTAAGATTACAGGGATATGGCTGGTGCGCATATCCTCTTTTATTCGCTTGCAAAGTTCGATACCGTCCATGACCGGCATCATGATATCACTGACAATGATGTTGGGAATTCGTGCCTGTGCCAGTTCCCAGCCTTCTTTGCCATCCTTGGCAGTGATTACTTCATAGATATCTGTAAAAGAGCTCCGGATGTATTCCCGTATGTCGGCATTGTCCTCTACCACCAGTACAATGGGATGATTTTCGGTTGGTGTATCGGTAATGGTGGTTTCCTCTGCATCCATCGGCTTCTTTTCCATATCATGTTGGGCATGGATAGCGTTGGGATACGTATTCTCGGTGAGCAGGCGCAGCGTGAATGTGGTTCCCGTATCCACTGTGCTTTCTACTTTCAGGATTCCTTCGTGTAACTCACTCAAACCTTTGACCAGAGCGAGCCCGATTCCCGAACCCGATGCCTGATATTTGCTTTTTGCCTGATAATAGCGATCGAAAATGTGTGGTAACGCTTCGGCGTCAATGCCATGACCGGTATCACTGACACTGATTTCCGTGTATTTTATCTGGTTCTCTTCTACTGAACGGAGTGATAAGGTGATATCTCCCTCGGAAGTATATTTGGCAGCATTGCTCATCAGGTTGTCCAGTATGATGGTGATCATGTCCGCGTCATAGAAGATTTCCGTATCTTCTGTTTCGATATGAATATGATAATTTACTTTGTTATTGGGATTCAGCTCTTTGTAACGTAATCCCACTTCCTGTACCAATTGTCCCAGATCTCCCTTGGCCACAGATAATTTACGGTTCTGGGTCTCGGTCTTGCGGAATTCCAGTATGCGGTTTATCAGATTCAGCAGACGGGTGGCGCTATCATGAATGATGCTGATTTTGTTGGCGTGTTTGGGAGACAGGGTGGCATCACTCAACAGGTCTTCCAATGGACCTAGAATCAGCGTGAGCGGAGTACGCAGTTCATGGGTGATGTTGGTGTAGAAGCGCAGGCGTTCTTCATTCAGTTCTTGTTTGTTCAGACTTTGCTTGCGCTCCACTTCCAGTGAACTCTCTAAGTCCAGTTTGCGTTTATAAAAACGTGACACTCCGTAAATGATCAGTATTATCAGCAAGGCGTAAATTAGTTTAGCATACCAGCTCAACCAGAATGGAGGGGTGATGCGGATATGCAGTGTAGCTTCGTCCTTTTCCCATTCCTGATTCCTTAAACGTGTTTTTACTTTAAAGGTATAATGTCCGGGTGGAATATTTCTGAAAATGATTTGCTTTTCGCCTTGTGTGTTGTACCAAGTGTTTTCCAATCCTTCCAGAATGTAAGAAAACTCTACTTGTGAGCTGATGGCATAGTCTAGTACATTGAATGAAATCTTGAATGTATTTTGATTATAGGGGAGCTGTATGTTGGCATCGGTGAGAGGAAGGGGATGCTCTGTATCTTTGCTTTCTGTCTGTTTGTCGTAAATAGAAAATTGTGTGATGGTGACCGGTGCCGGTTTACGGATAGAGTTGACTTCACCGGGAGTAAAGTAACAGGCTCCGCCTTGTGAACCGAAATAGAGGATTCCGTCAGTGGAAATGCAGGTAGATCCGTCCATAAAGTCTCCCATGGGTACTCCGTCATAGTGGTTGTAATTGTAGAAAGTCTTTGTCTTTTCGTCCAATCGTGAAATACCGGCATTGGTACTGAGCCAGATGGTTCCGTCATGGTCTTCCTGTATGGCGCGTACATTGGTGTTTTGCAGTCCTTCTTTCGTCCCATAATGGGAATAATCTTCCAGATGGCTGGCATCTCGGAAAACCAGGATTCCGTCATTGGTTCCTACCCAGATTCGTTTACGCGAATCCTCCATCAAATAATTGACGGAGCGTATGGGGAAACTTTGCTCTGTTGTCAGTTCCTGGAACAGTTGTCCTTTGTCATCGAACAGAAACAATCCTTTGGCTCCTATCCATAGTTTGCCGTTCTTGTCCCTTAGGATGCTTCTTATTCCTTTATTGGTCAATAGTCTGTTAATTTTATCTTCTTGTGTCAGCTCCCGGTTGTAGGCGGAATAAAGTCCACTTTGGGTACCTATCCATATTTTTCCGTCTGTATCTTCGTAGAAGCATAGGATGTCCAGGCTTCCATCTTTATCATCTCCGATACAGGTTATGCGTTTGGTGTCAGGATGATAGATGGCTACACCATGTTTGTGGGTACCCAGCCACAAGTCGCCATGTTTGTCCTGATGGATGACGCTGATATGTGTTTGTTTGTTTAGACGACATTGGTTTAGGGGGATGATTTCTATTTCTTTCCCTTCTTTGTAAATACCTAATTCGCCTTCTCCACCCAACCATATTTGTCGGTTGTTGTCTGCCCATAGCCCCCAGACTTGTTTGTTGCAGTTATGACCATACTTTTCTGTTTTGTAAGTGATGGTATTGAACAGGGGTTGGGTATGACTGATAAAGTCAATTCCTCCCCGATAGTTGCCTATCCATATGTTGCCGAAAGAATCCTGTATGATGCTTTGTGCATTGGGACTAGACAAACCGTGTCCGTCATTGCTGGCTGTGGTACGGGTAAAGATGGCTTGTGCTGGAGGGGTGAACGTATTCTCGAGTAGGTTGAAGATGCTGACCCCGCCCAGATAGGTGGAAATCCATAACGTGCCGTCATTCATTTGTTTGATATCGGCTACTTGGTTACCTAACAGGGAGTGTTCATTATCCTCCATCTGTCTGAAAGTGGTGAAACTTTCTTTTTGAGGGTTGAATAGTACTAGTCCGTTATTGGTGCCTAACCAGATATTATGGCTTTTATCCTTATAAATGACGTTTACGCTGTTGTCGGGCAGACTATTTTGATTTCCGGGGATATGCCGATAGTTCTTGCAAAAGTTGTTTTTTATTGAAATGATACTCAACCCTTTGTCACTGTGGCCGATGTATAGGTTACCGTTTCCGTCATCGACAGCTGTCTGGAAAGGGCCTTTTAATCCCAGTACCGTCTGTGGGGTATAGCAGGTGGTGTCTTGTGCAGACCAATGTATAACTCCTGCAGTATGATGGGTAATCCATATACCGGAGTCGGTAGCAGCGGTCAGCCCCGTGATGTTTTTGTCCAAGTGACTTAGCGGAGTGGCATGGGGCATCATGCTTCCGGTAGGATAGTCAAAATAAAATAGCCCTTGATCAGTTCCAACCCATACGTTATCATTCGTGGGGTCGGCTAGCAGACTGTTGATCCAGTTTTGCTCTGTCTTATGATTGTCTTGTCCATAAAGAATGAATTTTTGTCCGTCGAACCGGTTGAGTCCTGATGAGGTCGCTACCCAGATATATCCTTTTTGGTCTTGGATAATTTTTTGTGTGTAGTTGCTGGATAGTCCGTCTTCCATTCCCAGGCGTTTAATGGTATAGGGCTGCGCTGATATTTTCTCAAGGCTTGAAAGTGAGACGATAAAAAATAAAGTAATAATGAACGATATGTTTTTCATGAGGATATTAATTTGTGTATGGCAAAATTAGCATAAATCTTTGATATGACATGCTGACGGAGGGTTAAGAATTCGGCAATAGGCTATTAAAAACTCGTTATGAACGATTTTTCTATGTTTCGTGAACGGTTTTTATTCATTTGTGTTTGATAACACCTTTTATATTTGCAGAAGAAAAATAAACCCGTTTGATGCTTATGAAGACATAAAGTTAACCAATTTTATCGAAGAGGATGTCTTTTAGGAAAAAAATCTTCTAGTGATAAAGTGAATAATTAATCACCTTGTAATAATCTAATAAAAGAAAAACGATGAAATCAAACTCGTTCTTAAAAAATCGAAAGGCTTTGACAGCCTTATTGCTTTGCACAGGTTTCGTTGCGACTCAGCCGTTCAGTGTGATGGCCGAAGAAATTGTAACTGCCGTACAAACTGTCCAGCAACAGAAACAATCCGTATCAGGTACGATTAAAGATCCGGTAGGGGAACCGGTTATTGGTGCCAGTATTTTAGAGAAAGGTACTACCAATGGTACAATTACTGATTTCGATGGTAATTTTACATTGAATGTGGCTCCAGGAGCTACATTGGTTATTTTTCTTATATAGGATATAAGAATCAAGAGATGAAAGTTATTCCGGGAAAATCACTTAACATTATTTTGCAAGAGGATACAGGAACGTTGGAGGAAGTGGTGGTAGTCGGTTATGGTGTGCAGAAGAAATCAGATGTGACCGGTTCTGTTACTTCAGTAGGGAAGGAGCGTTTGGGAAAACTTCCGGTGACGAATGTATTACAAGCTGTTCAAGGTGCGGCGGCAGGTGTTACTATTACACAAACATCTTCCATTCCGGGCGATGCACCGGATGCTTTGGTGCGTGGTCAGAATTCCATCAATGCTAATTCCGGGCCATATATTGTTGTGGACGGTGTGCCTATCAGCAAGTCGGGAGGTACATTGAATGATATCAATCCGAATGATATTGAATCCATGGAAATTTTGAAGGATGCTTCGGCCACTGCCATTTATGGTACAAACGGTGCGAATGGTGTTATTTTGATTACTACTAAGCGTGGTACTTCCGGCAAGCCGACTATTCGTTATAACGGATATTTCGGAGTGGAGGATTTTTCTCATAAACTAGATTTCTGTGATGGTGCGCAAATCACTCAACGTTATAGAGATTATGTGTCACAGAACCCCGGAGAAACCATGTATAATGATTATGTGAAGAATGCATACGAAGCGGAAAATCAGGCCAATGGTATAGAGAATGATTGGATTGATGCTGTATCGCAAACTGGTATCATCCAAGACCATAACGTAAGTATCGGCGGTGGGGCGGATAATGTGAAGTATTACGTTTCTGCCGACTATATGAGTCAGAAAGGTGTGTTGAAAGGGTTCAACTACAAACGTTACTCTATTCGTACGAATATTGATATGAATGTGACTGATTATATGAAGGTGGGAACTAATTCCTATATAGTATCTCATAACCGTGACGGTGGACGTGTTAACTTTCTGATGGCTGAGGCTATGTCTCCTTATGCAAAAATGTATGAAGAAGACGGCAGCTATTGCATTAATCCGATGTACAGTGAAACTTTGTTTACCAATCCGTTGATGTGGACTACTACTAATCCCGAGCGTCGTCAGTGGAATATCAATATAAACGGTTATGCCGAGATTGATTTCGGAAAGTTGATTTCTCCTCTTAAAGGATTGACCTATAAATTCAATGGTGGTTATGCATATATGCCCAAACGTTATAATAATTATGAAGGTAAGTCGGTAAATAATCAGACTGGTTATGCTGAAATAAAGAATGAAGAAACACAAAGTTATACCATAGAGAATATCCTTGCTTATAATCGTGATTTTGGAAAGCATCATTTGGATTTGACAGCTTTGTATGCCGCTTCACGTAAGAAATATCAACGTTCGCAAGCTATGGCCAGCAAATTTATTAATGACGACCAGCAGTGGCATAACATGGGTAGTGCGGAAACACCTAGCGTAGCTTCATATACCGACCTTTATACTACTGTTTCACAAATGGGACGAATTAATTATTCTTATGACAGCCGTTACTTGTTTACATTTACAGTGCGTCGGGACGGTTCTTCTGTTTTCGGTGATAATAACAAATACGGTGTATTCCCTTCTGTCGCTTTAGGTTGGAATATTGCCCGTGAATCATTTATGGAATCTTCCAGTAATTGGTTGAACACATTAAAGCTGCGTGCGTCTTATGGTAAAGCGGGTAATGAGGCCATCGGAGTATATCAGTCACGTGTGAAGATGGATTCAGGCATGTTGGCTTTAGGCGGAGCTTCGAATGCAGGTTTATGGCCCAATGATTTGATGGGGAATGCGGATCTGACTTGGGAAACCACAAAGAGTTTCAATGTCGGTCTGGACTTCGGACTTTGGAATAACCGTTTGACAGGTAATATTGATGTCTATTTCTCAAAGACCAACGATTTGCTTCTGAAACGTAATTTACCTAAAGTAACTGGTTACAATACCGTGTACTCCAATATGGGTGAAACAGCTAATAAAGGTGTGGAATTGACACTGAATTCCCGTAATATTGTTTCAGGCGATTTTACCTGGAGTTCCAATTTGGTATTTTCATGGAATAAGAATGAGATAAAAGACCTTTATGGAGACGGACAGAACGACTTGGGTAACCGTTGGTTCCTTGGACATCCGATAGGCGTGATTTATGATTATACAATGGTTGGAATCTGGCAGGAAGATGAGATAGCCCGTGGCGACCATTTGAATTGGGACCCGATTGCAGAAGCTGGTGATGTGAAGTTGGCGGATATCAGTGGCCCTGACGGAGTACCTGATGGCAAGATTGATGACAATGACCGTACCATCAAAGGGCAGACAACACCGAAATGGATTGGTGGTCTGACGAATACGTTCACTTATAAGGATTTTACATTGAGTATCTTTATCCAGACTACACAAGGATTGAAAAAGAACAATTCATTGATCGGTATGGCAGGTGATGAAATGGGACGTCGTAATACCACTACTGAAATAGGTTATTGGACTCCGGAAAACAAGAGTAACGAATGGCGTTCATTGCGTAAGAACTCAAACAAACATGGATATGGTTTCCCTTGTGATGCCAGTTATACACGTATCAAAGACATCACATTAAGTTATACTTTCCCACAGCGCATGATTCAGAAGATGGGTATCGGTGGTTTGCAGCTTTATGTGAGCGGACGTAACCTGTTTACTTTCACGGATTGGGTAGGTTGGGATCCTGAAGCTCGTCAGGTAGCTCGTGGTAATAGTTCATGGGATAGTACAAGAGGTGAAACTGTATATGACAGCAGTAACTACCCGATGACTAAGAGTTGTGTATTTGGAGTTAATTTAACATTCTAAAAAACAAAGAACTATGAAATTTAGAAATATATTATTAACAACTTTTGCTGCATCGGCATTTGTTATTGGGACTACATCATGCAGCGATAGTTTTCTGGATGAGAAAATGTACTCTAGTTATGGTCCGGAAGTATCAGATGTAAATGCGAAATTGGTAGGTCTGCACCGTCAATATGCTGCTATATGGGGAATGTCCAGTCAGCAGGGATTTGTAGGATGCTGGCAGGTAGGTACGGATGTAGGTGCTCCCGGTGACACTCAGGGGGTAGAGGTTCCTTTTTACAGATATCAGGAATTGAATGCAGAGAATGCAGGGGTAAGTTTCCTTTGGGAAAAATTATATGAGCTCATTAATAGTGCGAATCAGATTATCGCTTCACAAGCTGAAGGCGGTGATGCGGCGGCAACAGCCGAAGCCATGTTCTTTCGTGCTTATGCATACAATATGTTGGTGACATTATGGGGAGATGTACCTTTAGTGACAGAATCTACTAGTATTCCGCGTACAGATTATACCCGTAATGCGGTTGCCGAGGTGGATGGAGTCATTGATTCTGACTTGGTTTATGCCATGTCTAATCTTCCGGTAGTGGGAGCTGCCAAAAATGAAAGCCGTATAAATCAGGACATGGCAAGACAGTTGGCAGGAGAAGCCTATCTTCGGATGGGTATGCGTGATGCTTCCTATTTCAAAAAAGGCGGAAGATGCGGTGACGCCTATTATAACAGGTGGTAAATATGAACTGATTTCAGCAAGATATGGTAAATATGCGGCCGAGCCGGGTGATTATTATCATGATATGTTCCGTTGGGGGAATCAGCGTCGTTCACAGGGGAATATGGAGGCTATCTGGACTTTCGAAATGGAGTATAACCGTGATGTGAATGGCGGTACAATTGATAATCCGCAACAACGTCGTAACTGGGTTCCTGCTTTCCATAAACTGGATGGTATGGTGAATGCGGATTCCATAGGCGGTCGTGGTAATGGCCGTTTGCGTATCAGCAATTTTGTGAAATACGGATTGTATGAGAAAGGTGATATCCGTAATTCTAATTATAATATCCGTCGTGTAATGTGGTATAACAAGCTCGGTTTTTCAAAAGAAGTTGGTATTGATGCTAAAGGGTTCTTGGTGGATAAAGACAAAGGTGTAAGAAATGTGACATTAAAAACGGGCGACCAGGTCATCCCTCACGAGGAGATTCATTGAACGTATTTTATCCTCATCCCACTAAATGGGGGGCTTATGATGAAACCGATGATTTTGGTTATGCTGTAGTGAAGGACTGGCCTGTGATGCGTTTGGGAGAAACTTACTTGCTTCGTGCAGAGGCTCGTTTCCGTCAGGGGAATACACAGGGGCGGCTGATGACATCAATGTGTTGCGCGACCGTGCCTTTAAAGACTATCGTGCGGTGGCTCCGGGTGCTGGTAAAGTAACGGCTGATCAGATTGACATTGACTTCATTTTGGATGAACGTGCCCGTGAATTGATTAGTGAGGAGAACCGTCGTATGACTTTAGTCGGACCAATACGTTGGCCGAACGTATCAAATTGAATGGGGATGTGGAACCTGCCGCACCAAGCAATAAGGTGATTACAGGTTTTGATGCCAATATCCATACATTGCTTCCGATACCTCTCACCGAGATTCAATTGAACAAAGATGGAAATTTGAAACAGAATCCAGGTTATTGATTCTGTCGGATATAAGTAAGAAGATAGATATATAAAATATTGAAAGAGCATGAAGGGCATATCTCTCAAAGAGAATGCCCTCATTTTATTTCCTCTAGTTTGGTAAATCCGACGTGATTTATTTCTTTAGAAAGAATAAAAAGCGACTTTTGGCTGATTTCTGTCCTATTTTGCACGAATTATACCCCTTTTTTTTATTAGCAGAATATGTATTTTTGAAGAATAAAAAACAGCTGTATCGGGTTGGAACTCGATGACAGGTAATGAATAACCCCATAAAATACTATGATGCGACTTTTTATTATCTCTTTTATTGCTTTTGTCATTTTGCAGATGAATGCACAGACTTATCCTAAAGTGATTCTTCCGGGTGATTATCCTGACCCTTCCATTATGCGTGACGGCAAGGATTACTACATGACTCATTCTCCTTTCTATTACGCTCCCGGATTCTTAATCTGGCACTCGCAGGATTTAATGAACTGGGAGCCGTTATGTCGTGTCATGCCTCAATATGAAGGCTCTGCCATGGCACCTGATTTGTTGAAATACAAAGATACTTATTATATTTATTATCCTGCCGCAGGAACCAATTGGGTGATGTGGGCGAAAGATATTCGTGGGCCGTGGAGTCTTCCCGTAGACTTGAAGGTAGGAGGAATTGACCCTGGTCATGTCGTGGATAGGGAGGAAATCGCTATCTTTATGTGGATAAAGGGGAGGTGATCCGATTAACAGAATGAATGAACATAATGGCTACTATTATCTCACTTCTGCTCAAGGAGGAACCGCAGGACCCGCAACCAGCCACATGGTTGTATCAGCCCGTTCAAAAAGTGTGATCGGACCTTGGGAGGACTCACCTTACAACCCCATTGTGCATACGTATAGCGCAACGGATAATTGGTGGTCTAAAGGTCACGGCACACTGATAGATGATGTGAACGGCAACTGGTGGATTGTTTATCATGCATATGCCAAAGGCTATCATACATTAGGACGCTCCACCTTGATTGAACCGATAGAATGGACGGAAGACGGCTGGTATCGTACCGTATCTGCCGCTACCCTGTCACTCGGAGCAGGAAATCAAACATGGATGGAACTGTCGATGATTTCAAAGGTCCTCAGTGGGACTTCAGTGGACTTTTGGAAGAATATGCAATCCGTCCTGACTTTCAAGGGGAGGATATCTTATGGATGAAGGCCAAAGGTCGGACTCCTGCCGACGGACGGGTGTTGTTGACCACCGCTGAAGACAAAAATTACGAAACACAAGTGGAAATCGGACAGGGAATGGAAATGTGGCCGGGCTTATCCTGTATTATATGAAAGGCTTATGCCAGATCGTTTCAGTGGAAAGAGATTCTATATTTACCAGATGCGGAGCACAAGACTAGACTTGATCGTATTGGAAACATTTCTTTAGCAGACTACTGTGGTGATAACCGTCTGTCCGTCGAGGTGAGTAAAGGCAGAGAAATGGACGTCCCTTACTTGATGGTGTTTCTCTTGCATCTGTGTAATTATAGGTGGTTTTATGCTTTGCGTTGGTCTGTTTTCAGAGAAAGAAAGGAAGTTCGGGATTCAGCCGCTTCCATTATCGGAATACAGTTCCGCGAGGAAGAAGCGGCAGCCATGTTGAGTCTTCCACAAGGGCAGGATATGGACTTCACATGGCAATCGGTCCCGACGGCTACACTTTTACCTGTGTGAAGGAAGCCCGTCATAGCCGGAATACGATAACTGAACAGAAGGTATCACGATCGCATATCTTCAAGTAGGTCCGGATAGACATTCTGTCTGTCGATGATACGATTTGCATGTATTTATGCTTGACGGATATCGTGATACAAGGCAGGAACGGAAAAGAGTACGGATGGGGTAAATAAAACTGGGGGCTGGTATTGATGAAATCTTGGGATCTGATTCACTGTGGAGGCGTACTAATCTGCGCTTTGACAAATTATCTGCTGCTTACAGTGAGAATAGGTTGCGCTTGGGCTCCTGGAAGTGACCTATGATGATAAAAAAGGAAAGTTGATGATGTATTTCACCATGCGCTTTAAGAATGAAGGAACAAACTTTATTATGTATATGTCAATGACGACTTTGATAGTTGGAAACTTTACCTAAACTTCTTTTCAATATCCGATGAAGATTTCTTTATCGATGCTGGATATTACCCGTATGAAGATAAATATCTATATGTTTTACGTTTCTTTTGTTAATTTTCCGGTATCAAACAGGCTGTTTGGATGGCTCAGTGATTACAGTACTATAATGCCCGTTGGTATGATCACAGACCCACAATTATGAAGCTCGAACTGTGAAACATTGGTGGATAGATGGGTGTTGATGTATGTGACCAGCCTGGGCAAGTTCATTTCAGTTCAGTGAAACACCAAACCTGGTACATTTCACTCCTTTGGGACAGTTTAACCAAGGTGATGAAGACTAACTTTCTCCCAAACATGGGGCGTCATTGCATCACCCCGCCGGGAAGCAGGGGAACGCCCTGGCAGAACATTGGGGATGTCTTAGATGGCACAACCATCTGGAATAAAGAAACAATTTCATGATGGTAAACTGAGAAACAGCTTGTGTGGAGTTGTGCACAACTGATTTTCTTTGGATACAGCAGAACCATTGCAACCCATTCGTTCCGGTGAGATATGGCCCACAATGCTTAACGGAGGCTTATCGAGAGGGGCGGAGTA
>VOFC01004782.1_pt1 | contig 131635 bp, 143 predicted proteins | sample 5384161 | NCBI WGS metagenome assembly VOFC01 (sample SAMN12384722, study PRJNA508395) | human gut metagenome | isolation source: healthy gut B | host: Homo sapiens
GAAGCCCAGCAGTTACTGGCTTCGCAGCATGTAGACCCTGATATTCGTCGACATCAACATGCCCGACCTGAGCGGCGTGGAGTTCGTCCGCTCGCTGGTCGACAGGCCGATGGTGATTTTCACGACGGCCTACTCGGAATACGCTGTCGAAGGGTTCAAGCTCGACGCCGTGGATTACCTGCTCAAACCCTTCAGCTTTGCCGACTTCAGCCGCTCGGCGGGGAAAGCCAATTCGCTCTACGAACTGCGCCACAACCAGCGTGCGGGGAACCCGAAGCCACTCCCGAAGCACTGCCCAAAGACAAGGAATACATCTCCGTGAAAGCGGATTACAAGGTTTCGCTGGTCAAGATCAGCGACATCGTGCACCTGGAAAGCGAAGGGGAGTACGTGCGGATGCACCTTGCCGACGGCACGACGATCACCACGCTTTTCCGGCTCAAGAACATGGAGGCGGCACTCCCGTCGGATATGTTCATGCGCGTGCACCGTTCCTATATCGTCAACCTGCGTTGCATCAAAGGCTATGTCCGCGGCCGCGTATTCCTCAGCGATACGGAATACGTCCCCATCGGCGAAAACTACAAGGAGAGTTTCCAGCACTACATCGAATCGAATTTCAAGAATTTATAGGGCCGAGAAATCGGGGAATCCCGACAACTGGACGTATTTGCCGTCGCGGTACTCGCAGCAGTAGTGCCGCAGGCCGTTGGTCAGGATCACGAACCGCGCCCCCAGCACCGAATTGTAGCGCACAGCCTGCGCCAGGGTTCGCTCGCCGATCCGGATTTCCGGCGCTTTGCATTCGGCCAGCACCAGCGGCTCGGCACGGTCGCCGACCACCACCACGTCGGCCCGCTGCGGCTGCCCGTTGACCGGCACGGCATATTCCTGCACGACGCGCTTGGGCAGCACCCCGCAGTGCGAAACGAGGTAAGCGATCAGGTGGCGCCGCACCCACTCTTCGGGGGTCAGCACGAGGTAAATACCCCGCAGGTCATCCCACACCTCGACCTGTCCCTCGCGGCGGCGGGCACGCAGCCGGATGGCAGGAAAATTGAGTTTGGGGAGCGCAGACATCTTAGTTCCGGAAAATTTACTATCTTTACGTGCACAAATATACGAACATTTTCGATACGCCGGGCCGCACGGGGCACTCGTTTGTCCGGGGCGCAAGGAAATGGTCACAAAAAACAACCTTATGAGGAGTATTCTTTCGATCATAGCACTTTTTTCGTGCTGCACGCTGGCGGCACAGGAGTATATTCCGACCTACGGCCGCGAACCGATGCGCGGTGAACTGCTCGTCTACCCAAGCGCCCGGGAGGCTGCGGAGGCCGACGGCAGCGACAACAAATATTTCAAGCACCTGAACGAATGGACGCAAAAGGGGAACAGTTTCACGACGGACTTCACCGTACCGTTCGCCTGGGCCAACCGGCAGGTGTTGTTCCGGCTCGGATGGGCATCGGCCGACTATGAGATCCGCGTAAACGGCGAGGCGGTAGCCTACAACAGCGACTGCAACGCCCCGGCTGAATTCAACCTCACGCGCCATGCCAAAGAGGGGCGTAACACGCTGGAGGTCATTCTCAGTTCCCCGTCGAAGGTCGAACGGCTCGAAAGCTGGAAAAACGACGCGTCACCGGCCATCGGGCGGCATGGGTCATGAGCCAGCCCACATTGCGCATACGCGACATACTCACCAAGACATGGCGCAGCACCGAAGAGGGAGACAACGTCATGGCCGAAGTCGGACTCGTCGTCAAGAGCGAAGCCCTCAACCGCGCACGTCGCGCGTTCACTACGAATTGCTGTCCCCAGCCGGTAAGACCTCGGCAACGGGCTACAAGGACATCAAACTCAACATGCGCGGCGAGGACACCCTGCGGTTCCTGGCACGTATTCCGGACAGCCTGCTTTGGAGCCCGGAAAAGACCACACGCTTCACCTTGCGGGTCAAAACCCAGCACGAAGGCCGCTACATGGAATATATCGAAGTCCCGCTGGGGTTCCGCACCGTAGAGGTGCAAAACGGGCAGTTGGCGGTGAACGGCACCCCCGTCACGCTCCGCACGCGCGAGGTTCCCGCCCATGCCTCGGCAGACGAAATCGCAGCTTTACGTGGGCAAGGGTACAACACGCTTAAACTCCTCCCGGGCCCGGTGTCCCCCGACGCTGTATGGCACCTGCGACACGCTGGGAATGTACGTGATCGTACAGGCGCCGATCGACACCCGCAGCAGCGGTGAATCGAGGCGGATCGGCGGCAATCCGTCGAACGCCCCGGAATGGCTGGGGGGCATATGTCGAACGTACGGCGGACAGCTACCATGCCTCGAAACGGCATCCGTCGGTAATCGCTTTTTCGCTGGCCACGCAATCGGCCAACGGCATCAACCTCTACGAAAGTTACCTGGACATGAAGAAGTCCGGCGACCCGCGGCCGTTCATCTATCCCGATGCCGCCGGAGAGTGGAACAGCGACAAACTGGAGATGCAATAAACCCGAAGTGGCTCTGCGATAACGCGAAAAGCTTTTATTGCAAAAATCGGGATTTTTTTGCAGGATTTTTTTGCAATAAAAAAATTATCACTAATTTTGCACTCGCAATCGGATAACGATTGATGCCTCTTTAGCTCAGTTGGTAGAGCACGACACTCTTAATGTTGGGGTCCAGGGTTCGAGCCCCTGAGGGGGTACAAAGCAAAAGACTGATAATCAATGATTATCGGTCTTTTTTGCGTTTATACTATTCCTTTCTCTTTAGCATTTTTAGGGCAAGAACAGCCCGTTTGAGGGTGCAGGGTACACATTAAGCTCCACATAGAGTACTACACACCCAACTGCATATAACAATGTAATCAAATGACATTCAAAGTTATATGCCGCAAAGAAATTATTTATAAAAAATTCCACCTCTCCATTGTGCCTTTTATTCTTTCAGGGCAAACGCAAAAAGGCAGTCGGATTGGGCGTTTCCGTTGCGCTTAAACATTGGGACGCAGAAGCACAAAAGGTAACAGACGACTGCCCCGACAGGGACAATATTCAGTTTCAGATAACAGCCAAAGTAAAAGAGTACGAGAAGAAAATCCAGCGTTTAGAGATTATGGATATTCCCGTAACCTTTGAAAATCTCTTTGAACAGAACAGCAAGCGATTGAATTGTTCTGTTGGAGAATATCTGAAACAGACCATAGAACGGCTGGAAACGCTCGGCAAATACGGCTCGGCATCCAAACACCGTTCCCTACTCTCCCGCCTGTCTGAATTTAGGTCGCTGAACACTCGGTTCGATGAAATAGATTTAGCGTTCCTGCGTGATTTTGAATTGTTCCTACGTAAAGAGGGCAACGTAAACAACAGCATAGCCACCAAATACGCTATCTTTAAGGCCGCCTATAACAAGGCCCTTGCAGAGGGTTTGTTTCTCCAAAAGATAAATCCGTTTGCAAAATACAAGGTTGGTAGCCTATGGACACGGACGAGAAAGCGAGCCATCACGAAAGAGGATATACAGAAACTCGTTGCATTGGAGATAGCCCCTAATTATAGAACGGACTATGCCGAGTTTGCACGGGACATCTTTCTGTTCTCCTACTACACGGCAGGCATTAATTTTACGGATATAGCAACCCTGCGCTACTGCGATATTGTGGACGGCAGGATTTACTACTCCCGCCACAAAACGCAGAAATTGCTGTCCTTTCAACTCGTACCGAACGCCATGCGGATTATCGAGAAATACAGCAAGGCCAACCACGCACAGGAAGATTATATCTTCCCTATTCTCGACCGCACGGAACACAAGACAGCACAACAGATTTTCAACCGCACACACAAGGTTCTGCGGAAAGTCAATCGGGAGTTAAAGACGCTGGGTGAGCAGATAGGATTGGAAATGCCATTGACTACCTATGTCGCTCGGCATACGTTTGCGACCGTGCTGAAAAAAGGTCAGGAGTGAACATTGCCATCATTTCCGAATCATTGGGGCATTCAGACCTATCCACGACACAGATTTACTTGGACAGTTTCGAGAACTCACAAATCGACGCTGCAATGCAACACTTGTTATAGGAGTTTGGAGGTCGGCGACCAATATGGTAACCGACCTCCTTTTTTCCTAATGATGGGTAGCCTCCTCATTATCCGAGGTGTTTTTCCAGCATATCATATGTGGCCTGTTCCCGTGACAGCCCCTCTCCTGTCTGAGGTTTCATAATCTCTTGCGCTTGTTCGGCAGTCAGTCGATTGATTTGCTCCACCATCTGAACAGTAAACGCCGTAGGGTCTGCCGCATTGCTGAATTTCTTGGAGAGGTGGGTAATCAGGTACTTTTTTGCCAAGAACGTATCTGGAAATTTGCCTTGCGCGGCCTCATACCACTTGACACCCGTTCATACCATCCAGCCTCTCCAAATGCTTTGGGCAGTTCCTTACTCTTGACACAGGCCACAAGGTCTTTTGGTTTGAGGGAATTTGCGCCCGTACACCATAAGGAAATGGTTGCCAGCGGGCAGCCTTTGCTACGGAGGTACATTGCAAACTCAAAGACTTTATTTTCGACACCGAGCATCATTGCAGGAGCCGCCATATAATCCGTACCCGTCCACGTCTTTGTGCAGATATTCATTTCTGCAATCAGTGCCGCAATCGACATTTCGACATTCAGCGGCTCACAAATTACGAAGTCATCCAGATTCAGTTTCAAATTCAGATAGGCAACCAATCGGTGCTGACCGTCCAGCACGGCATAGTAGTTTTCGGTCTGGTCATCGGGAATGTCGTTCCCATCGAGGTCGACCAGATGACCGTCCATAAGGTAGACATCCTCTCCCTTAACTACTATGATGGGCGACAACTGCCCGTACTCCTTAATGGAATTTTCTTTGGCCTTAACCGTCTTGGCGTTGATCGCGCGGTTGCCCTTGACAAATGCAAACTGGCGTGCTTCGTTCTCGATGGTGATGTTCATCTTTTTCATAGCTGTGGATTACTCCGTCCTTTACGGAGGGGCTTCTATTTGCTTCAGACCATCGCCCTCTGGCTGGAGCATCGAGAGGAACGCCCTCCCGACACCACAAAGGTCGATAGAAATTCAGCCCTTATTAGGGAGTAAAAACACAGGCCGATTTACTCACCCTCTTCTTTTGGGGAGTTTCAAACCACCTGCATAAGTCTTGGGATGCCGTTGGTTGAAATCGAAATCTCCATATTGTTTGATATTTCCTTTCAACGCAGAATCACTTACCAAAAATACCTCCTTTCTCGATAGTCGGCAGAAATGGATAATCCGAGAAATAAGTAATAGTTTGCTGTATGAAACGGTACTACCACGTTCGGCTCGTAAATCGGGCATGCCGAGGACATCGAACAATACCTTAAATAATTTGTACAACAACACCTGTTGTTGAGCAGCACCAAATGATTTCGTGTAATTCCTGCACATAATATCAAGCGTCCATACCTTTAATTGTGGTGCTTCTTGGTATTTGTCAAGTTCCCGCTTCACGAATCGACGTAGATTTTGCAATATTACAGGGCTGTTGGTCTCATAACGGTAGCTTTTGCGAATCTCCTTATCGTCCGACAGGTAAAGAACGGCTTGTGGATGATTCTCCAGATAATCTTCAATTTCAACCAATATATCATAATCCGTCTTGCTGGCGTCTGCTGCATTTATTCCAAAATCCATTGTAATATCGTAAATATAAAGCAGGGCGAACCAGAATTTTTTACATCTAATTCGTATCCTTCCAATGTAGCGATAATGTCTTTATTATCGAGGAATGCTTGATATGTGAACGGCGGTTTTATTACCTCTCTATTCATTCGGGGAGAGAAACCGCAAATTCCAGTCGCTCAAACAATAGTCCTCGCCATCCCAACCGACATTGATTTTGTCTGTCAGTTTATTGACATACTCCATAGCTTCATCATTCCAATTTTGAGGTATCGTATAGCCCATAATCGTAAAGTTTTCGGTTACTCAAAGATAATGAAAGCCTGCAAGAACAGCAACCATAAGACTTCGATTAAATTTTTTTTTGTAAAATATTATGTTAAAATTTGGATTTTGATTAAATGCTTTATACCTTTGCACATCATTGTCACAGACAAGGGTAATTCTTGTTTCTTCCATAGAAAATATGTTATAGGACGGATAAGGATGGCATTATATGCTGTCCTTGTCTTTGGTTGATAGTCGCATATTTTTTTTGTGTCGGAAATGAAATTCCCTTATAAAAAGATATTTCACACACAGAAAAAATGCGGTGAAATCCTTTACCACATTTTTTGAGTGTGAAATGAAGATTTCCTATAAAGAATATATTTCAGAATCAGAAAATGTGGAAGATTCCAATTAAAGAGATAGTAGGTTTTTGAATGACGGGATAGAGAGTTGCTCAAATCTGTCCTATGCAAACTGCTCAAAAGTGTCCTATATATACATTACCTACTTATACACTACCTATTAAAGTCTTCCCGACCATGTACTACCATATCAAAGACCGCAAGTGATTCGATAACCGTAAACAGGCCAAAGAACATTACGGCGTAGCCTGCTTCCGAAAACTGCTGCACTTAAAAGAGATTATATTTACGAACAATCAAAATTCCATTGCCAACGATGAATTATACCGTAATCCCCAAATCAATCGTGAACTTTCAGACGGGCAACAGTAAACCCGTCGATATTTACGTGTGAGCAACCATTAAATGTTGCTCCAACCACAAGACGAACATTTCCCATGTAACAGAAGAAAAGCTATCCTTACTGACGGGATTGGATGAAAGAACTATACGACGGAGCATTAAACGCTTAAAGGATGCAGGTTATCTGACCGTGCAGACTACCATTAAAGAAGATGCAGACAGAGGATTTATAAAGCGGAACACGTACTATATAGCCCCAATAAAGACCAACTATTTCTTCCTCGATAATAGTTTCTTTCAAAAGAACTATCCCGCCAAGATTGCAGGGTTTCTGCTCTTATTAAAGGCAATATGCCTTAATAATACGGATACCATTCAATGAAGTATATCCCAAATTGCAAAGGGTATCGGATTATCGAGAAACACGATAACAGCTCTCATTAAAGAATGTCAGCAATTAGGGCTTATAAAGCCTATTTCTAATGGCTACGAACTGACAGCAGGCTGTTTTATCAATTCCTCTGTTAAAAAGACCAATGCAGGGATTTATAAGGAGCTATGCGAGTTCTGCCAATCAAAAGGAGTAACCCCACCGAACTGGGATAAACGAGCCATGTCCGTACTGCTTACCAAGTATAATGCAATAGGCTTATTGAGAACAGAGCCAATAAGCATAACCTACCAACTTAATAAACGGTGTAAGACCCTGCCCGAAAAAGCATCGTTGCCTTACTTTATAAAGGTGCTCGATATGCAGGAACAGTATAAGGCAGTTATAGAACAGGTAGAGCAAAACAAACTCGATAAGGAAGATTTCAAAGGTTTTGCATTTGAATAACAACCAGCAAATAATAGTCTATATACAGCCCTCATGCTTACGCATGCAGGGCTTTTCCCATTTAATGAGAGTATGACATATTTTGCGGATATTCGATTTATATAGACCTTATTAATTGTGTTATTCATCTTTATATGGCGTGCCGTAGGCACTCACTCAATAAGCCCAAGATTATAAAAATTGCATATATACCGCCCACGAACAAAGTGCCAACATCTGAATCTACTTGCCGAAAATGGACACTCACAGACTATGTAAAATAGATGGTGAAAATATTATAAATAATATTATATTAGTCATTTTCAAAATATTACAGCATAAAATTGTGTATTAAATTTAATATTGCTAATTTTAGGAAACCTTTAACTACTATGAATACAACTGCCAAAGGAAATAAATTTGAAGACAAAATTTATCAAATCTTCAAAGGGCTATTGGAAGATGAAAAATTACCTGTCAATAGGAAACAGAGTGTTATTAAGAAAAAAAAAGAGAAATATTATTCAGAAGCTCGAAAAAAGCACATAATTACAGATATATCTATTGAAACGACAATGGAGATATCATCTTCATATAATATTCTGACAATTATTGAATGTAAAGATTGTAATCGTCCTACTTCTGTTGATGATGTAGAAGAATTCTACACGAAAATATCCCAACTAAAAGCACAAAAAGGCATTGTAATATCAAGACATGGATTTCAACAGGGAGCAATACAAGTAGCGGAGCATTATCACATTGGTCTAATCCGAATAAATGATGATGATTCTATGTTGACCATAGCAACTAGAAAATTCAAATCATATAAGGTGATTCGTTTAGTTTGTTGCATAGAGTATTAAAATACACTCCGTTATCAATGCCTTCATCGTTAGCTGTTATCGGTAAACAGACCACCGGATATGCTTCCTCGAAAACTTTTACCGAAAATTCGGCATGTATTATCATCATTCATCTCTCTGCCACAGCAGGAAACGGAAATCTGTCCACTGACAATTGGAAAAACCTTTTTATCGTACTGTATGTCATCCACCTTATAGACCCGGCGCGAACCATCAAGAAAGTATTTGAATAATGGAGGCATAGACATCATCTTTTCAGCCAAAGGGGCACATGTCTCTCATATGAGGGTCATGTATACTCTCTGCAAATTCTTTCAGATTGATATATGAGTCTTCTTTCGCCTCGTACTCGATATTCGGGGGCAACATATTGTCATAACAATACTTGAACGACGCAAAGCATTCGCCTTGCGTTTCCTTCGCTATATAATCTAACAGCTTACCCATAACTCAATGCGTTATTGTTAAAATCACAAAAACATCGTCATATATACGGGGATATAGTCAATTCCTTGCTCGCGTTTCAGGTCTTTGGTGTAGATAACATACTTGTTCTGCACGCGGTCGGAGAACTTATCACAGAAAACATCCAACGAGGTATGCGATTTATAGCCGGATGACTTCACTTCAATCGGCGATATTTTATGCTCGTCTGCTATCAAGAAATCTATTTCATAGTATTTCTTTCCATCCGGGGTCGGTATCGTATGATAAAACAACTGCTTGCCGGCAGACCTCAACATCTGGGCTATAACATTCTCATAGACATAGCCTAAATTAGCGCTGAGTTTGTCGTTCAGCAGTTTTTCATAAATAATGTTATCCGTAAAGTCCTTGTCCTTGAAAGCCAGTGTTACAAACATTCCGGTATCGGATGCATATATCTTAAAGCGTTCATTATCCATCGTAAGAGCCAATCCGACATTCGGGTCATTGGAATGATATGCAACATTTGCAGACATGAAATTATTCATCATTTTAACGATGCCTGCAACTCGCTCTGCTCTTTCGCCGGGTATAGCCGATGCTATTTGATACCGCGAAGCATTCTTACTTAATTGTGCAGGTATTGCATCGTACAATGCCGTAGCTCTGCCCGTATTATCCAACTTCCAAAAAATCCTCCTCGTACAGCGAAACAATATCCCGCTTTACTAAATCTACTGCTCCAAGATTGTTCGTCTTGATATACTCTGCTACTGCTTTCGGCATACCTCCGACCAACATATACAAGCGGAAATCGCGCATCATTCTACGATGAACGGCATCGCCTAACGGTATTCGTTTTTCAAATGCCGTGCGCAGCAACGGTATCGTGGCGGTATCGCCTAACGCCCATCGAAATTCTTCATAGTCCATCGGAAACATATCGACCCGCGTCTCCTCGCTCGGCAGCAGGATATCCTGACTGCTTTTGTGAACGGTAATGAGTGAGCCGGTTTCGATATAGTCGTATCGACGGTCTTTAACCAAATGTTTGATAGCCTGACGAGCCAAAGGAGCCTTTTGTATCTCATCGAATATGATTACCGACTTGCGTTCAATCAACTGCACCCGATAGATAAGTTGCAGCCGAAGAAATATATAGTTCAAGTCTGATATATCATTAAAAAGCTCCTGCACTTCTGCCGGTGCAATGGCAAAGTCGATGAGAATGTAGGACTCATACTCATTTCGAGCAAACTCTTCTGCAAGTGTGGACTTTCCGATTCGTCTTGCTCCTTGTATGAGAATTGCGGATTCTCCGTTCCGCTCCCTCTTCCATTTGAGCAATCGGTCGTACATCTTACGCTTGAACAATATAGTATCTTTCTCCATAGCCGTTGATATATAGCGCAAATATAGTGCTTTTGTTGGTATCCGCCAAATGTTTTGCGCATATTTTGTCAATTTGCGCTAAATGTTTCGCACCCATTCCGACAATCTCCGCTGTTTTTAACTTTGCAATAGCATATTCCATCAAATTGCCGCGTGTTTAGGATAAAATTATAGTGGCTATTCTTGATCCCCCAATAGCCACCTACGTCATAACAATACATAAATACATTTGAGTTATCGCATAATTCAGTTATCGTCATGCTTGTTTCAGCGTCAGTTGCCAAGCAATTATTTTAAAATATAAAACTCTTATTTACCCTACTATAATTGATTGAGGATGTTCGGTCGTCCCGACTGAAGAGATTTCCCCATTTCCATATTAACCACTCTCCGCCTTATACTGGTCGGATTTGAGATTGGCTAATGTCAACTGACACGCTTGTGATGATTCACATTTATCTTCCATTTGCAAAGTTGATCCAGCTTGCCTGCTGTACAGCCCGACAACAGTCGGGGAGCCTAATACCCCAACAAACATTCGTTGTCGGGAGTGCTGCCATTCAATCTGCAAGCAGAGGCGGTGTAATTGTCCGATATTAGGCTGTCGGGATCTGGCAGAACAAATGAACAAAGGATATATTCGCAGCCGGAACAACAATCATTCATCATACGACGAAAATTTGAACGAGAAAAGGGAACAGAAAAAGTTCACAGCGCGATTTTGAACCGACTAATAGCCGGCTATATTTAGGGCTATATATTCAGCTCGCAAAAAAGGTTTATTTTCTTTTTTCTCCTATACGCCCCCGTAGTAAAGTAAACCGTTTTCCGAACCGCTCTCGATTCCGAATCAATCGAACAATCCGTTCACCAGATTCACCGCTTCGTCTTTCTTGCGGTTGATGATTTTGGCATACACCTGCGTCATCTTCACGTCGGCATGCCCGAGCAGCTTCGAGGTCGTGTATAAATCTGCACCGAGAGTCAGCATCATCGTGGCGAACGTATGCCTCGCCGTGTGGAACGAAAACCGCTTGTCGATTCCCGCCGCTTTCGCCCATGGCTTGAGCAGGATGTTGATATGCGTTGTAGAGGGCAGGTCGAACACTGCATCCTCCGCCATCTTCTCGCCCCGCTCGGGCATCCACCGTAACGCTTCGGGCGAAAGCGGGAGGTAAATCGGCTCTTTGGTCTTCTGCATCACGACCTCCAACCGATACTGTCCATTATCCGCATAGACGTTGCCCCATTTCAAGCCGATTATATCGCTTATCCGCAGTCCGCAGAAGCAGGAGAACAGATAAGCCTGTTTTACCGCCTCGTTCTTCATCGGGGTGGCGATCAATGCCCGAAGCTCCTCGATAGTCATATACTCCCTTTTGCTTTCGGGACGGTGTATCTTGTCCGAATTGCCAATTTTCGTAAAGGGATTCAGTTTGATCACGTCGGCACGGACAGCAGCGTTCAATGCTCCGTTCAGCACCCGGTAATAGTTCTGTGCCGTGAATTTCGAGACGGGTTTTCCTTGCGGACGATATTCCGTCAGAAGGTAGTCGATATATCCCTGACAAAAGGTTTTGTCCACCTGCCCCATCGTTACCCGTTCGCCTGCATAGTCTTTCAGTATTTGGATGGCTACCTTGATTTGGTGTCCGTCCTTTTTTTGCCTCGTTTCTGCTGGTTCTCCATGTAAGTATTCATCCAATCCAGCAATGAAACTGTTTCCTGATTGTCGGCACGCTTGATTCCTGCTTCGCCGTTGGTCAGTTCGATGATGCGCCGAGACTTGATCGTATTGGCCGCCGTCATGGTCGCTGCATTCCGTTTGCGGGCATTATCGTCCGTTTCGGGGATGATGTACATCTTGAGATATTCATACGACCGCTTGCCGTTGCGGTATATGTCGAGATACAAACTTTGCTGCCGTCGGCCAATTCTTTCATCCGAAGACGGATCGGTTCTTTGACTTTTGCGGGCTTCTTTACTCGTGGCATAATTTCTCTTTTTACTCGTTATTTCTGCCGCAAAGGTAGAAAGAATAATCCGAATAAAGGAACAAATAAGAAACAAAAATACGCCGAAAAAGAACCTAATAACTGCAAAGGATGCTAACAAGTGAAAATGCAATATCCGTTATAATATGCTGATATAACAGTGCTTTATCTTCATTTGATTGGTTCTTGTTTTCATTTCCGAATCTTACTTTATAAATGTAGGAAATTCGGACAAGGTAGAGAACGGCAGACATCTTCTCGCGTCATATCCATTTGTGGATATAGGCGTGGGGCTGTTGCTTATTTATACCTTGGGTTTCCTACGACCTGTTTGACTAAATAAGTTTTCGGCACCACGCTTTCTGTTTCATTAAATCCAAAAATTAATCGTCGCATAGGTGCAAGAGCGACAACCTAAACTTATTGCAACTATGAAAAAAGTTGTTTCTTATTGTGGCCGCTATGTTTGTGGCTGTTTCTTTCTCGGCTTGTTCCGATGATAAGGATGAAGCGTCCATTGTCGGAGAATGGCAATTAACCCATTCTGTCGGTTGCACGTAATTGAGGCAGGAGAACAGTATGATTTCGACAAGACATTTCCCGACGATGGTTACTACACAGGGTACATTTTCAATGAAGATGGCAAGGGAACGTATTATGCAACATATACCAATTCCACCACTCCCGAAGAATCAACCCCTATTACCTACTCTATTTCGGGAAAGACGTTAACAATAACTGCATCGGGCGATACACAGACCTTTGAAATTAAAGAACTATCCTCTGCAAAACTCGTTTTATATGAGAATAATTTAGATGCAGAATATGTTGAAACAAACACCTATAAAAGGGTAAAGTAAAGTATTCGCATAATTAGGGACAGACTTGTGCAGACGGTCTATATTATACCGTTCTGCCCAAGTTTGTCCTTTTTATATTACTTGCATATTTCATAAATTTTTTGTATATTTACATCATAATCAAACATTTAATAACAATATAAATTTTAGCTAAAATGAAAAGAAAAACACCAAGCATTAATTGAAAAACGGGCACAGAGACTATCGACGATGTTCAAATATCGTATATCTCCAAAGGGGTATCTTATGATAATATTTACGGCGTCTGTCTGTTCGTAGGACGTAGAACTGATGATCCCACACCACGAGAATTTCACTATATCTTTGAACTCGACATCGACCCTACGAAAGATATGACCATCTGTTTTTCAGAGACGGGGTCGTTATATGGCAGGATTCTCCTATCTGCTAAATCCAAAAGCCGTAGAGGAGGGTTGTTTCGCCATTGTATTGCCCAACATGGTAGATATTCCCAAGTCCAATTGTATGCTCAATCTCTTTGAAGCCCATATAAAGAGTGATACGGTCATATTTGATTATACGACAAAGGAGGGCAAACAGAATGTATTCAAATTCCCGCTGACTGGATTCAACGAGAAATATTTAGAGCAGTTTATATAAAAGATAAGAGGACAGACTTTGACAAGGGGTCTATAATTAGACCGTTTGACAATGTTTGTCCTTACTTTTTCAACTAATAACAAAGCAACATACACTCTCTTAAAAGGAGAGAGCAGGGGAAAATTTTCCCGCGCGTTTTTCTCCACGAGTTACGAGGACAGACTTTGCAGTTTTGCAAGGTTTGTCCTTTTTCTTTTTTCAAACAGATGTCGGGGTCTATGAACATCTAAAATCATCACAAATAACTAAAAACGAATCAATTATGACAAACCACAAGGGTAAAACACATTGAACAATGTAGAGCCATGCTCTTAATTAAATGACAATTAACAAATTACAATTCTATGTTATTCACTCGCAGTTGGCAAAAAGGCTCTCCATAGGGTACACATTAAAGGGAAAATCAATCGCACTATCATTCGTAACTACCTGATATAACGATTGATGCCTCTTTAGCTCAGTTGGTAGAGCACGACACTCTTAATGTTGGGGTCCAGGGTTCGAGCCCCTGAGGGGGTACAAAGCAAAAGACTGATAATCAATGATTATCAGTCTTTTTGTTTTTGTGTTCCTGCCCTGTCGTCGGGCATTTTCGGGTGGAAAAGAGAGCGTTTTCGGGGAAATGTTTAACACTAAATCAGTCGGTTAAACTTGTTTGCGCAACAATGCAAACAAATGAATATCAGCATTAACGCCGTCTTTCGCAAAGACAGACTGAACAAGCAAAACGCCGCGCCCGTTCACCTGCGTTTAACACAAAACCGAAAACTTAAACACATCAGCACGGGTGTAACACTCAACATTAACGAGTGGGATTTTGAAAATCAGCGTGTTAAGGGCCAAACTCCCGAATTGCAGGCGTTACAACTCCGCATCGACACCAAAATCGACGAACTCCGCCGCAAAATCAAACGCTTGGAAGCATTAGAGGTAGAGGTTACTCTCGACAATCTTTTGGAAACCAACGGGCGGAAAATCAACTGCACGGTCGGCGAATATTTGAAACAGACCATCGAACGGCTGGAAACACTCGGCAAATACGGCTCGGCATCCAAACACCGCTCTTTGTTATCCCGTTTGTCGCAATTTCGGTCGCTGAATATCTGATTTGATTGCATATCTTCACGACTTTGAACTGTTCCTGCGTAAAGAGGGCAACACTAACAACAGCATAACAACATAAATTTTAGCTAAAATGAACAGAATACCAAAAACAGAATGACGGCAGAGCAGCGATGAACAGCGCATGATGATTTGAAAAAATCGTTGCCGATGATAACTTTTACGGGATGTGTTTGGCTATATCACGCAAACCCGATGAATTTGCGCCCGCGATTTATGTATACATGCCTGACGATACAGATAGAGATATACAACTTTTTCAGCGCAAAGGGCAGATAACAGTACAGATGCAATGTACATTGACTGAATCCAACGCAGAGATATTGCTCCTTATGCCGAATATCCTTGGATGGGGACACGATAAGGTAAACCTATTCGAATTGCATATAAAAAGCGATACGGTTATTATCAACTATACGACAACAGAGGGCAAGCAAAGAGATTTCAAATTCCCGTTGGCAGGGTTTAAGGAGAAATATTTGGAACAATTTATATAAATTATCTATCTTTTTGCTCATACGATATGCCGAAACTTTATATCATAGCGGGTTGTAACGGTGCCGGAAAAACGACTGCATCCTACACCGTATTGGTTGCAAAGAGTTCGTCAATGCCGATGAAATTGCAAAAGGGCTGTCGCCGTTCAATCCCGAAAGTGTGGCAATCGAAGCAGGGCGACTGATGTTGCAACGTATGGATGACTTACTTGCCGAGGGCGCGGATTTTGCATTTGAAACGACGTTGGCAACTCCGTTCCTATGTGAAATTTATCGAACGGGCACACGCGAAAGGCTACTTTGTAACCCTACTTTATTTTTGGCTGCCGACTCCTGAACAAGCTATCGAGCGTGTTGCAACACGCGTAAGCGAGGGCGGCCATAATATCCCGTCGGATGTCATTCGCCGTCGTTATGCGAACGGGATTAGGAATCTTGTAACACTTTATACGCCGATTTGTAATTTCTGGACGATATACGACAATAGTTCGGCAGATGCAGAAATTAAAATCATCGCTTCGGGAGCGAAAAAACACAACAATCAAAATAGAAGATACGTTATCCTACAAAACAATTGCAGACTATGAGCGAGATTGAAATAAAACAAATGCAGGAGAAAATCAATGCAGGGATTTTACTTGCCCGAAAGCGTCTGATTGAGAAAACAAAAAAAGAGGACGGCGAATTGGTGGTTGTGCGAGATGGAAAGGTCGTACGCATCAAAGCCAAAGACCTTAAATAATTCTGTCTAATTGAGAAATATATCCTCGGCCATACGGTCGGGGATTTTTTATATAGAAATCAAAGCTACTGAAAATTGCCGAAAACAGACGAACGGCGAGAGGGTGATTAATCTTTAAATCAGTCGGTTACGGACAAAAACTTCGTTTTTGTCCGCGAAGTAGACACAACACTCTCAATGTTGGGATTCAGGGTTCGAGCCCCTGAGGGGGGGGGGCAGAAAAGCAGTTGAAAGATACTGCAACAAACAGAAAAAACCTTGGCTAAATCTTTCTTAATCTTTGATTGAGCACATGCACTTCTATGCCCGGTATCGATTCGATAAACCGGCTTCCCAACAACATGGAGGGCGTGTAATATCCGCCCGGGCCGGTATAATCCAGACAATATTGCGCGATCCGGATACCGACCGTGGCGGTCAGAGCGTAGACATTGGGGGTGGACATCGTCATTTCCAGCTTTTCGCCGTCCGGAGCCTCGGCCTCGCCCCAGAATTGTCCCCGCCCGGCCTCCAGCGCTTTGGCGTCAGGCCCTTTTTTCATCAGCCAGCCAGCCAGACGCTTCGTGATCTTCTGCCCGAACTGGGTATTCAGAATCCCTTTGACCGGGTTGGTCAATCGTATCATATAGATGCTCATTCTCGGCATAGCCATATAGACTGCGCCATCGGGAACTCCGGTAGATATTCCGGAGGTGAAAACATCCCCCCAGGGGATCGTCATTGCCCACTGGGGCTTATTCTGAAACGGGATTTTCCGCATCTGAAAGGCATTCGAAACGACTTTCAGCATACCGCCCTCGCGGATCAACCCGCCTTTGCCGAAACTCTCGATCATGGTGTTGACCGTGCCGATACTTGGATTGGTGCCGAACGAGAGAGCCAGATCGATGCGCGTGGCGACGGGCAGTTTCTCCTTAAGCATCGCCGCCAGACAGTCGGTTGGCACGATGTCGGTTCCGGCACCTGGCAAAATGAGGACGTTTTGCTGCCGCGCCTCTTCATCCAGCGCATGGCATTTCCGGAAGATGTCGATCTCGCCCGTAATGTCGAGGTAGTGGATCTGTTGCGCAAGACATGCTCGCGCCAGCGGCTCCGCCGTGGCGGAAAACGGCCCCGCACAGTTGAGTAGTACGCTTATATCCTGTAAATTGCTTCCGGTATTCCGTACACCGAAAGCCCGGCATTCGAGGCTCAGTTCCGTAGCGATAGGTTTCAGCTTTTCGGCATCTCGCCCGGCGATAATAGGGCGGAGCCTCTGTGCCACAGCCTCGCGCACCATCAGCTCTCCGGCATAGCCGTAGGCCCCGTAGATCATCAACTGGTTATTTTTCATCGGATCTCCCTTTTAGTCAGGTGATTCAATACGACTTTCGCCATTTCCTTGGAGCTGAGCGGATTCTGGCCAGTGATCAGGGTTCCGTCGACAACGACTTTCGAAGTCATCGGAATCCATGCTTTCCGGTAATCGGCACCCCGTTCTTTCAGCACCGCTTCGAGGTCGAAAGGAACAACCTTTTTGCGCCGGGCAAGGGTTTCCTCGAACCAGCTGAATCCGGTGATCTTTTTACCGGCTACCAGCAACTGCCCGTCAGACAGCCCAACGTTCAGCAATCCGCATACGCCGTGACAAATCGCCGACACGATTTTGCCGCTTTCAAAATGCGTTTTGAGAATTGCCTGCAGGACGGCATTGTCCGGGAAATCGTACATGCTACCATGTCCTCCAGCCAGATAAACACAGTCGAACCGTCGCCCCGCAACTTCATCGAGACTTTGGGCATGATGCAACAGCTCCCGAAATTCGGGGTCGTTCCAATATGCTTTGGACATCTTATCGAGGGTGAACGGCTTCAAACTCTCGGGATCGACCGGTATCTCACCGCCTTTCGGACTCGCGATCGTTATCTTGCAGCCCAGCCCTTTCGCTCGGTGATAGATGTGTGTCAGTTCGCTGAGCCATAATCCGGTGGGTAGAATTGCATTGGCATAGGCTCCGATTCCGGTCGCTACGATCAAAATTTTCGGCATAATCATGACGGTGTTTTTTTGATAGGTAATGCTGCAAAAAAATTACTCCGTATTGCTATTCGATCTTCTTCCAAATCACCGACCGTTTCGCCCACGCCGAAGAGCCTTTTATGGACATATCCGTAGAATTAAAGAATAGGCCTTCGGCCCAACATATTCCGCTGCCGTTTCACTTGGCGTATCTCGCGGAGCATTTCGTGAACCATTCGCCGGATTTCGATTATCACTGCACTGTTCTCGCTTTCGTTCATAACCGTCAGGATTACTGACTGCAAAGGTCGGATCGGTCTTTTGCTTCGCAGGATAGATACCGGCACGCATTTTAGGGTATGCGTGGCCCCAAAAGGCAATTCCGGTTATTCCCTGCCCTTGCGGTCAGGGCTGTCGGAACCTTTGCGGCCTGCCTTTTTCAGGGGAAGCCGCGGGAAAAGTTTTCTGAACCGCACTAGGTAAACCGCTACCCGATTTCCCGCGACGATCAGGCTCACGGCAATGATAATCAACAGGATGCCGCAGCATATCCGCAGCGTGAGGGTCTCCCCGAAGATCATCACCCCGAAGAAGACGGCCGTGACAGGCTCCAGGGCGCCGAGGATTGCCGTCGGCGTCGAACCGATGTACTGGATGGCGCTGGTAGTACACAAAAACGAGATCGCCGTCGGGAAAACAGCCAGTGCGAGCAGGTTCCCCCACAGGTACCATTTATCGGGCACATGGACTGCCATGCCGAAGTCCAGCCGGACAACGTAAAGCAGCAACCCGAAAAGCAGGACGTAGAACGTCACCTTGAGCGTCGCAACGGATTTCAGCACCGGACGGTTCACGCCGACGATATAAATTGCGTAGGACAAAGCCGAAACCATCACCAGAACCGTTCCCGTGATATTGAGCGTCGAACCATCGCTGCCTTTGAACAACAGCCCGATACCGGCCAATGCCAGCAAGATGCACAGCGCTGTCTGCGGAGAGAGTTTTTCCCGGAAGCCGAAAGCCATGATCAACGCCACGAAAATAGGATATACGAACAGTAGCGTCGAGGCGATACCGGCGTCCATGTAATTGTAGCTCAAGAACAAGGACAGCGACGAGAGGGCAACCAGCAAACCCAGGAGCACCAGCGGCACGATCTCACGGCGGTGCAGCTTGAAATCCCGGCCGCGCGCCTTGAGCATGGTACCCAACAACGGGATGGCGAAAAGGTACCGGAAGAACAATACCGAATCGGGATCCATCCCCGCCTTGTAGAGCGGAAGGGCAAAGAGCGGATTCATGCCGTACGTGGCGGCGGCAACAGCTCCCAGGAGGTAACCTTTGGCTTTTGTATTCATACGGTCGGATTTTGCGGCAAAAATAGCATTTATTTCGGCTGCAAATGCAGACCGGACAAAATTATCACGCAATCGTTAACCGGTAGCGCACACGTCCCGCACCGGCACATCCCCTCCTACGGGTGAAGCTCCTGAATATTGCCGACCGTTCGATGCGAAACGATCCCTACCGGGGCAAGGCAGCCGGTACGACTTCCCTGCGGATCAAAGCCGCACGGACGAAATATTCGGGGATGCAGGCCTCGTCCAGCAGCCACTTGGGCGTGGCCGATTCGTCTTTCTTCCCCGACCAGTCGTTGTAAAACAACCCGGCGGCATCCCGTGCGTTCCGGCGCGCCCAATCCATCCAGCGGATGAATATATCCACGTATTTCGGATCGCCGTCGAGGTCGTAAAGCGCCTGGTAGCCCCGCAACAACACCAGATAGAACCACGGCAAATCACGGTTCGCGGCCGCGCCGTCCTCCGTCTCCGGCAAATAGAATTTCCGGGCTCCTTCGGCCAGCCGGCGGGCATTATCCAGATAAACACGATCGCCGGTATACCCATACAACGCGACGGCACCCTGCAGCAGCAACCCCGTATTATAGGAATAGACCGCCTTGTCCAGACGCGCTTCGGGCTGCGTGAGCCAGGAGTTCAAACGATATCCAGTTCCGGATCGTGCAGGTAGGCATCCATCCAGTCGTAGAAACGGCGCCCGGCAGTCAGGTAATAGGGGTCTCCCGTCGCCCCGTACAGGTTGAGCGCCAGCAGCATCGCCTTACCGTTGGCGCACCCCGGCTTCTGGTTCTCTACCCCTTCGAGCCACGACACGGCGCCGTCGTGGTCGGGGCGCCAGCCGCTCAGGATGAAGGTCATCACCTGCTTGGCTTTTTCCAGGTGCGCGGGATTGCGGGTCACGCCGTAGGCCGCGACGTAGGCCAGTCCGACCAGCCCGTTGTCGTCGTAATAACGGTCGACCTTGCCCATCCTGACAGGATAGGCCTGATACCCGGCGGGCATGCGCCCGTCGTCGTAATACTGCTCGACAGCCATCACCATCGAATCGACATAGCAGCCGTATTTCACCGGATCAACTTCGGCCAGCGCGACCGCCGAGGTGAACACCCCGTCCATGGGCCACAGGAAGGAAACCTCCTGCGTGCTTTTCGCCCCGTCGTCGAAATAGTTTACATCGGGACGGTAGCTATTGGGGTAATATTCCGAAAACAGGCCGTATTCCGGCACCCGGTACATGTCCCACACCTTGCGGAACATCTCTTCGGCAAACGCATAATGCTCCCCCGTTGCGGGGGTCGCTGCCTCCTGACGGCATCCCGACAGGCAACACGCAGCACCGAAGAATGCGGCAAAAAATACATTTTTCATCTTATCGTTACATTTGAATCAGTCCCTGCCGGAACAACCTCCTCAGAATTCGAGCCGCACGACGACCGGGAAATGATCCGACGGCGTCCGCGCCTCATAGCTGTGCAACGACACCTCCTTGGGGAATGCTCCGGACTTGATCTCCTCGTCGCTGCGGGTGGTCTGCGAACGGTAGGTGTCCGTCAGCACCCCGTAATCGTGCACACGCACCGAAGGCGACACGAAAATATGGTCGATACGGCTGTCGGTTTTCAGCGTGGGGTTGAAATTGTTGAACGTCCCGTTCGGGGCATAGCGTCTGGCCGCGGTTTCATACGAATCGGCCAATACCCCCGAGGCGGTGAAGGTCGTATAGATGGGGTTGTTCTGGTCGACGTTGAAATCGCCCGTGAGGATCACGAACTCCCTGGGGCCGCACATTTCACGGATCTTCGCGACGACCAGTTTGGCGCTCTCCTCGCGCGCCCGGACACCGACGTGATCCATATGCAGGTTGAAGAACCAGAAGCGGCGCTTGGTCTGCAGGTCCAGGAAATGCCCCCATGTGCAGATGCGCGGCAGCGCGGCGTCCCATCCCTTGTTGGGACGGTCGGTGACTTCCGAGAGCCAGAAATGGCCTTCGTCCAGCAGCCGGAAACGCTCCTTTTTATAGAATATGGGGGAATATTCGCCTTTGGCCTTGCCGTCATCGCGCCCCACGCCGATATAGGCATAGTCGGGAAGCTGCGCCAGCATATCGTGCAACTGCCCGTCGAGCACCTCCTGGCTGCCGAAAATATCGAACCCCTGGAATTCGATCAGCCCGCATACCCAGGGGCAGCGGCGTTCCCAGCCGTTGCCGCGTTCGGCGTCGCCCTTATTGGCGTTACGGATATTGTAGGTGGCCACGGTCAGTTCCTGCGCAACGGCAGGGAGCATCAGCACGGCGAACAGGGCAAGGGTCAGCAATCTTTTCATAGTAATGTTTTCGGGTTAACGGAATGGTTATTTCGGGATACAAAGATATAAAAACGGAACTGAAATTCCTCAGTCCGGATCGGGGGTATGGCAATCCGGCAGGGACAGGATGCCGTCGATCCGGTATCCGTCCTCCCCGTGCCTGAGCAGCAATTCGGCTTTCCGGTATTCCCGGTTGAAATTATCCCACAGCAAGATCCGGTAAACATCCGTCCGAACGGAATCCTTTTCGATACGGAGATTTTCCAGCACACTTTCATCGCAGTCCTGCGCGTCCAGGAACGGATCGTAATCCAGCTCCATTTCCGCATACATCCGCTGCAACCGGCCGAACAACCGCGGGGTCAGGTATCGCCGCAGGATCGCCAGGCCTTCTTCATTATCACCATTCCGCAACCACGCGGCTATGTATTCCGCGTAAAACCGCCGCAGCATCCCCAGGGCGGAATCCGGCATGTTTTCCCCCGCATGCACGCCGTGCACCTTGTCCGCGGAATATCCCGTCCGGACAGCATTGCCGGCCCGTATCATCCCCCGTAGGGCAAGGCGGACGGACGGATTCCCGGCTGCTGCTCCTGGCGCTTATTTCCGCGCCGACAGCCAACAGAGCCACCGTGGCTAAGAACATCATTATCTTGATTTTCATAATATTACGATTTAATTCCGGAATACGGCGCCCGGTGCCGCGCGGCAACCCCACACCGAATTCCCGGGGCCGGGCACTACCGTGCGTAAAGGTAATAAAAACACCCGGAAAACAGGCCGCAGGCCGCATCGTTCGGTTATTTTACTATCTTTGCTGGGCTAAATACCGGTACCGAATGCAACCAGTGAACCGAACCTCCGACCCCCAGGGGCAGCCAGTCAGCACGAACCTGTCTGCAACCGGATTCCGGGAGCCGGGGTTCTGCAACCAGGTGCAACCGCAGGATCGGGGAAGGGCTCGCACCGCATGAACCGCACGCACCGCATGGCCGATTCCTGCGCAGAAAAATGCTGAAACCAACAAATAAATAGCAACCATGTACAGATACGACAACCGGGTGGTCATCACCCTCGACGCCGGCGGCACGAACCTCGTTTTCGGAGCCATGCAGGCCAACAAATTCATCGTCGAACCCATCACCATGCCGTCGAATGCGGACGACCTCGACAAATGCCTGGCAACGATGGTCGAAGGCTTCCAGGCCGTGATCGACAAACTGGAGGCCAAACCCGTCGCCATCAGCTTCGCATTCCCGGGCCCGGCCGATTATCCCAACGGCATCATCGGCGGTTACCTGCCCAACTTCCCCTCGTTCCGCGAGGGCGTGGCACTGGGTCCCTTCCTCGAGGCGAAATTCGGCATCCCGGTATTCATCAACAACGACGGCGACCTGTTCGCCTACGGCGAAGGCGCTGGGCGGCGCACTGCCCGAAGTGAACGCCCGGCTCGAAGCGCTGGGAAGCCCCAAACGCTACAAAAACCTGGTGGGCTACACCTTCGGCACGGGCTTCGGCATCGGTGTGGTGGTCAACAATCAACTCAACCGCGGCGACAACTCGTGCGTCGAGACCTTCTGCCTGAAGCACAAGAAGATGCCCGACATCATCGTCGAGGAGGGCGTTGCCGTACGGGCCGTCAAGCGCGTCTACGGCGAAGCATCGGGCGACGTGAACCACACCTTCGAGCCGAAGGATATCTGCGAAATCGCCGACGGCACGCGTCCCGGAGACCGGGAAGCAGCCAAAAAGGCCTTTGCCGAGCTGGGCGAGATCGCCGGCGACGCCATGGCCACGGCCGTAACGCTCATCGACGGGCTGATCGTCATCGGCGGCGGCATCACCGCAGCCCGCAAGTACATCATGCCCAGCCTGCTGCGCGAGCTTCGCTCGAAGATGCACACCCTCACGGGCGAGGAGCTGAACCGCGTGCAGATGAAGGTGTACGACCTGGACAACGAGGAGGAATTCAAGGAGTTCGCCAAGGGCGACCAGCGTGCGCTGAAGGTTTACGGCACGGATCGTTACGTGGCATACGACCCCCAGAAACGCATCGGCGTCATGATCTCGAAACTCGGCGCGAGCAACGCCATCTCGGTGGGTGCCTACGCATTCGCCCTGAGCCAGCTCGACGCACAGAAACAACAATAATTCTTTACAGCATCAGGGAATAAAAAATTATGTATAAGTTCCAACCCATTCTCAAATCGACAATCTGGGGCGGCGAAAAGATCGTCCCCTACAAGCACATCGCCTCCGACCAGAAGCAGGTCGGCGAAAGCTGGGAGCTTTCGGGCGTCAAGGGTAACGAATCGGTCGTAGCGGGAGGCCCCGAGGCGGGCACCACCCTGCCCGGGCTGATCGCACGCCACGGCGCAGCATTGCTCGGCAAGGCCAATGCAGAACGCTTCGGACAGGAGTTCCCGCTGCTGATCAAGTTCATCGACGCACGGCAGGATCTCTCGATCCAGGTGCACCCGAACGATGCACTGGCATGGGAGCGCCACAAATCGAAGGGCAAGACCGAAATGTGGTATGTCGTGGACGCCGACGAGGGCGCACGGCTCCGGTCGGGATTCGCCAAGCAGGTGACGCCCGCCCAGTACGAAGCCAGCGTCGAGGACAACACCATCACCGACCTGCTCGCCGAATATGAAATACACCCCGGCGACCTCTTTTTCCTGCCGGCCGGACGCGTTCACAGCATCGGAGCCGGGGCGTTTATCGCCGAGATACAGCAGACCTCGGACATCACCTACCGCATCTACGATTTCAACCGCAAGGATGCCGACGGCAACACCCGCGAACTGCACACCGAACTGGCGAAGGGCGCCATCGACTACACCGTGCTGCCCGATTACCGGACGCATTACCAGAAGGCGCAGGATCGCGAAGTGGAACTGGTGTCGTGCCCCTATTTCACCACCTCGCTCTACGACCTGACCGAAGCGCAGACCATCGACTATTCGGCATTGGATTCGTTCGTCGTCGTGATCTGCGTCGAAGGCAAGGGAACACTCTGCGACGACTCGGGCAACGAAATGCCGATCCACCAGGGAGAGACCGTGCTGCTCCCCGCCACGGTAAAATCGCTCCGCGTGATTCCAGGGGGAAACCTGAAAATGCTGACCAGCTACATCAAATAAACAGGCAACACCCGTCGTCGAAAAATCCCCGGCAGCCGATAATTGCCGGGGATTTTATTTTCGGTCAAGCGGCATAGTTGTAAATTCAATGAGTAACAAAACATCCGATCGTAAAAATACTTACCAAAAACCTCATCAAAAGAAAAAGTTTTATTTTTACGCGATTCCGTTGCAGGACTGCGTTCTTTTTTAGTACCTTTGGGGTGTGCAACCGTAATAGCGCGGAAACAGCAGAAAATCGTACGCCATGAAGGAGAATTTAAGAGAGATCGCATCGCATTTCGCCTTGGAAGGCCCCGTCACGGCCATCGACTCACTGGGCGAAGGATTCATCAACGACACATTCATCGTCCGCACCGAAGCAGATGCCCCCGACTACATCCTCCAACGCAAGAACAAGGCCGTTTTCCCCGACGTGCCGGCCATGATGGACAACATCCGCCGGGTCACGGAACACATCCGCCGCGGCGTCATTGCGGCCGGAGGCGACCCGCGGCGCGAGGTGATGACCGTCGTCCCGGCAAAGGACGGGCACCTGTACCACGTCGACGCGGAAGGCGAATACTGGGCCGCGACGGTCTTCATCGACGACACGATAGCTTACAACAAGGCCGACTCCCCGGAGCTGGCCCGCAAGGGCGGCGAAGGCATCGGGAAATTCCAGTCCCAGCTGGACGATTTCACCGAACCGCTGGCGGAGACGATCAAAGGGTTCCATAACATCCGCCACCGTTTCGGACAATGGGACGCCGCCCTGGCCCGCGATGCCGCAGGGCGCAGAATACACCTCGCGGAGGAGATCGGCTGGATCGAGTCGCGGCGCGCCGAGATGCTCTCTTTCTGGTCGAAGGTCGAGGACGGTACGATCCCTACGCGCGTGACGCACAACGACACGAAGATCAACAACATCCTGTTCGACAAACAGGGCGAGGTGCTCTGCGCCATCGACCTCGACACGGTGATGGCCTCCACGTCGCTCAACGATTTCGGCGACGCGATCCGCTCTTACGCCAACACGGGCGACGAGGACGACCGCGACCTGTCGCGCGTCGGCATTTCGCCCGAAATGTTCAGCGCCTACACCGACGGATACCTCTCGCAACGTGCGGCGCAGCTCACCGAAACGGAAATCGGCCACCTGGCTTTCTCGGCACGGTATATCACGTTCGAACAGGTATTGCGCTTCCTGATGGACTACATCGACGGCGACACCTATTACAAGATAAAATACCCCGACCACAACCTCGTACGCACCCACGCCCAATACCGCCTGCTGCAAAGCATGGAGGAACACTACGGCCAAATGTGCCGCATCGTGGCCGGGATCGCGGAGCACTACCGCAACGCATAAACCTGCAAAGACGATGCAGCAAGAGAAGAAGGGGGAAAGGATCATGGAGATACGGAAAATAACAGGCATCGTCCCGGCCGACAAACGGGCCGTCGAGACCGCTTTCGGCAGCATCGAACCGCAGCCGGTAGCTTGCTGCAACTGGCCGGAGCAATATCCCTACGCACCCGAGGTTTCGTTCCGCATGTTCCACACGGGCGCCTATCTGATGCTGCGCTTCGACGTCAGGGAACAATGGACGATGGCCCGCGTCACGGAGGATAACGGGGAAGTTTGGACTGATTCGTGCGTGGAGTTCTTCATCGCCCCCGACGACAGCGGCTACTACTACAATTTCGAATGCACCTGCATCGGGCGTCTGCTCGCGGGGTTCCGCAGAGAGCGCGAACACGCCACGCATGCCACGCCCCGGGTCATGGAAAGCATCCTGCGCAACCCGAGCCTCGGGCCGCGCCCCTTCCCCGAACACGAGGGCGACAACCGCTGGTCGGTAGTGCTGGCCATCCCGCCGCAGGCGTTGTTCATGCACTCGCTGACGGACTGGAGCGGACTGAAGGCGAAGGTGAACCTCTACAAATGCGGCGACAAACTCTCGCAGCCCCATTTCCTGTCGTGGAAGCCGATCGCGGCGCCGAAACCCGACTTCCACCGGCCCGAATTTTTCGAACAAATTAAATTTTCAAAGATATGAACAACAAATATTCACTTCCCAAAGACGGGGGCCTGATCGAAGTATCGGCTCCGCGCGACATCATCCACCGTTACGAAAAGATCCACACGACGGTTTATGAAAACGAGTACCTGGGCGTGCAATACGTCGCCGACACCATCGTGAAGGCAATCCGCACGTATAACGAAATCCACTGCTCGAACGAGGTTTACGAGGAGTCGCAGCCGTTCGTGCTGGGGCTCACGACCGGGCGCACCCCGCTCGGGCTGTACCGCGAACTGGTCAAACGCCACGAGGAGGGGATCGTCAGCTTCCGCAACGTGGCGGTATTCAGCCTCGACGAGTTCTACCCGATCCGCTCGACCGAACAGCAGAGCCGCAATTTCCGCATCCACGAGGATTTCCTCAACCATATCGACATCCTGCCCGAAAATATCCACATCCCCGACGGCACGGTACCCGAAGCCAGGATTTCCGAATACTGCGCATCGTACGACCACTCGGTGCGCAAGATCGACCTGATGATCATCGGCGTCGGCGAGGACGGGCAGATCGGCTTCAACGAACCGGGATCGTATGCCAAATCGCGCACGCGGCTGGTTCAGCTGACCCACAACACGCGCAAAATCCAGTCCGGGGCGTTCTTCGGCCTGGAAAACACGCCGAAGATGGCCATCACGATGGGTATCGACACGATCATGCGCGCCGAGAAGATCATCCTGATGGCGTGGGGCGAGGAGAAAGCCAAGATCGTCCAGAAGGTCGTCGAAGGCGAAGTCACCAGCCAGGTGCCTGCCTCGAACCTGCAGATGCACCCCAATATCGAGGTGGTGATCGACGAAAATGCCGCGCAGATGCTTACGCGCGAGCAGACACCGTGGCTGGTAGGCCCCTGCAAATGGACGCCCAAGTTCACCCGCAAGGCCGTAGTATGGCTGTGCGGCGTGGTACAGAAGCCGATCCTGAAACTCACCTACAAGGATTATATCGAAAACTCGCTGGGCGAGCTGCTCGAACAGGGACGCGCCTACGACCAGATCAACATCGACGTGTTCAACGACCTGCAGCACACCATCACGGGCTGGCCGGGCGGCAAGCCCAACGCCGACGATTCGACACGCCCCGTACCGTCGGAACCGTTCCCCAAGCGCGTGGTGGTATTCTCGCCCCACCCCGACGACGACGTCATCTCGATGGGCGGTACCTTTATCTGCCTCGTGCAGCAGGGACACGACGTACACGTAGCCTACGAAACTTCGGGCAACGTGGCCGTACACGACGACGTCGTGCTGCAGAACATCGACACGGCCCGCGAACTGGGCTTCGGAGACCACTACGCCGAGGTCGAGAAGATCATCGCCGGCAAGAAGAAGGGCGAACCCGAACCGCGTCCGCTGCTCGACCTCAAGGGTGCCATCCGCCGCGCCGAGGCACGCGCCGCCGTCCGCTCGTTCGGCCTGAACCCCGACACGAACGCCCACTTCCTCAACCTGCCGTTCTACGAAACGGGCGGTATCAAGAAGGGACAGCTTACGGAGAAGGACATCGACATCATCGTCAAGCTGCTGCGCGAGGTGAAACCCCACCAGATTTATGCCGCAGGCGACCTGGCCGACCCGCACGGGACACACCGCACGGCCATGGAGGCCGTACTCGGCGCCCTGGACGTAGTCAGGGACGACGAATGGCTCAAGGAATGCCACCTGTGGCTCTACCGCGGTGCATGGATGGAATGGGATCTGGGCATGGTCGACATGGCGGTGCCGCTGTCGCCCGACGAGCTGATCATGAAGCGCCACGCCATCTACCGCCACCTCTCGCAGAAGGACATCATGCCCTTCCCGGGCAGCGACCCGCGCGAGTTCTGGCAGCGCGCCGAAGAGCGTACGCAGAACACGGCGCAGCTTTACGACAAGCTCGGCATGGCCGAATACCAGGCGATCGAGGTGTTCGTCAAGATGTTCTGACGCCCGTCCGAATGAAGAATGAACAGACAAACCGATAAACCGAAAAATATATGCGACTCATTATCGAAGACACGCAGGAAAACGCAGGCCGCTGGGCGGCGCACTACATCGTCGAGCAAATCAACAAGAAACAGGCGGCCGGAGGCACGTTCGTGCTGGGCCTGCCGACGGGTTCGACCCCGCTGACGACGTACAAGGAGCTGATCGCCCTGAACAAAGCCGGGAAGGTATCGTTCAAGGATGTCGTCACGTTCAACATGGACGAATACGTCGGGCTCCCGGAAGAGCACCCCGAAAGCTACCATTCGTTCATGTGGAACACCTTTTTCAACCACGTGGACATCACCCCGGCCAACGTCAACATCCTCAACGGCAACGCCCCCGACCTGCAGAAGGAGTGCGACGAATACGAGGAGAAAATCCGCCGCGCAGGGGGCATCGACCTCTTCCTGGGCGGTGTCGGCGAAGACGGCCATCTGGCCTTCAACGAGCCGTTCTCGTCGCTCAACTCGCGCACCCGCGTCAAGACGCTGACCTACGACACGCTCGTCGTGAATTCGCGCTTCTTCGACAACGACGTGAACAAGGTACCCAAGCAAGCCTTGTCGGTAGGCGTAGCCACCGTGCTCGATGCTAAGCAGGTGCTGATCCTCGCCCTCGGGCATAAGAAAGCCCGCGCCTTGCAACAGTGTGTGGAAGGCCCTTACTCGCATGTCTGCACGATCTCGGCCATGCAGGTACACCCCCACGGGATCGTCGTATGCGACGAACCCGCGACTGCTGAACTGAAGGTCGGCACCTACCGTTATTTCAAGGATATCGAGAAGGACAACCTGATCTGAATCCGGACTGGCTCTGAATAACGAATCCCCGCGGGCATCGGCCTGCGGGGATTCTTTTCGGCACAGAAGGCGGTTCCGGCCTGCTGCCGTTATTGCGCAGGATGCCCCCGGCATTCCTCCCGGACAGCAAGCACCGTTCCGGTAACAGCCCACCGAGCAAGAGTTCCGGCCGGCAACCGCCCGGCCGACAACTACCCGGTCAGCAAACACCCGTCCGGCAAACACCCCGGCCGAAATCAGACACCGGCGAAGCGGCAAAAAATTCCCCGCACGGCAGGCAGGCCGTACGGGGAATCGTTTGAACCATACTAATCTCTAAATAGCCGGGCCCAAATTACATGGCATCGGGTTTCAGCAACCCGATCTCGTCGACACAGAAATAGGTCGGATCTGCCAGATAGTCGCAGACCGCCTTGAATACCAGCTTGTCCACCGCACCCAGCGACGACAGGTCGACTTTGCGCCATCCGCTCAGCTTCGATTTCCCGGCGACGAGAGTTTCCGTGATGCTCCCCTTTTCCACACCGCCGAGCGACCCGTGATCTTCACCTGGAAACTGTCGGTATCCGCCCCCCGTGAAATAATTGTATACCCAGGTCGAATTGGCGATGTATAGGTGGGCGACGATGCGCGGCTCCACCAGGTCGATGGTCGGATAACCCGACTCACTCAGGTATTCGGGATACATTTCCGTCGGCGAGTTGGAATCGTAAAAATACGGCATAGGTTTCCGTACCGTTGGCACCGCCGTCCGCCCACACGGAGAACTGCTGCTTGCTGGAGGGAGCGGCCGCATTCCGGTCGGGCATCCGCGAAAGCCCGATACCGCCCCCACCCGTCGTATAGCGATGAATAATCGGCGTTGAAAACCAGATTCTGGTCTGCCGTCGAAAAGAGCATGCCGTCGAAATCCGTACCCACAGCGTATTGCTTCGCACAAAAAGCGTTCGCATAGGTATAATCCCCCATTCCCATCAGGGACATCGTAACGGGGCCGAGCTTCACGTCGTCGCCGGTCATGGCGTCGAGCAGATGTTCGGAGGCCTCGAATGATACTACTTCGCCGTCAAAGGGTTTCTCGCACGGGCCGTCGTCGTCCGAGCAGGCTACAAAGGCAAATGCAGCCGCAATAATCCAAAAAATATTTTTCATCTCAAAATAGTTATTCGGTATAAGCGAAATCATCAATACAGAAATAAGTCGGCGCCATCACATCATCGCACTCAACAGAGAAAACAATTTTGGTCACGGCTCCCAATTTATCCAGCCCTACGTTCTTCCAATCAGCTACGACCTTGTTGTCCGATGCCAACGGCACCTCAATCGTCCCCGTTTCGGTTTCACCGTTGAAACCGATAATCGCAACACTGAAGTCGCTGTATTTAGTATCGGTGAGGTAAAGATATGTCCACGTATTATTGGCAATACGAAGCGACACGGGAGTAATAACCGTCGAAAACTCGATGGCCGGGCTGAACGAATAACCCGGGCCCATACCTTTCATATCGTATGCAACGGCGAACTTGTTCAGGCCGTCATCAGCCGTCGTATAAACGCTGAACTGGTTATCCGTCCCGAAAGTCGTTTTGTCATGACAGGCAGACATCGCGAATTTGCACCACGTGTCCCAGACACCGCCGAAATCCGAGAAATAAGAGAGGAACGAAGCAGTTCCTTCTTTGTAAATCACGCCTTCGAACTCCAACGAGCCGTCTACATCCGTTGCCAGAGTTTTACCCCACAGGTATCCGCCGGCACCAAGTTCCACCTCACTGAAAGATATTGTTTCGAGCTGGGGGGGGGGTCGGCATCTTGTCGTCGTCCGAGCAGGCGGCTAAAGCAGAAGCCGCAAAGGCCAAAAGGAGAAGTTTTTTCATCTTTCGTTTGTTTTATGTGCATAAAATATAAAAAATCCGGTTCCGAACCCCGGAATCGAATCCCCCATTTCATGCAACCGGACTGCACATATATATAATATGCCTGTCCTCACAACAAACGTCCGGCACTGCCGTGCCTCCGTCCGCAGCGCTCCGTTCTCCGCAGAGCCAGCCCGAAAATAAGGATCCTCCCACCGGGAGATGCAAGGCAGGTCTTCTGGCTCGTTCCTGCCGCTACGCCTTCCCGGCCGGAGCCAGTGGCTAAAGAGTGTGCGGCAATTGACGGAACTTACAGCAGCGGGAACTGCTGCCGAATTACACGGCATTCCCATTTAATCACACGGGGCCTTGCCCGGCCCTTTGTGAACCATTGCGGTGCAAAGTTAAAAAATAAATTCTTATCTTTGCCGACGCTAACAAAAATTCAGCAAAAATATGAAGCACGCATACGTATTTCCGGGTCAGGGTGCCCAAGCGGTCGGTATGGGCAAAGACCTTTACGACAACGTCCCCGAAGCAAAGGAGCTTTTCGAAAAAGCCAATGATATCCTCGGTTTCCGTATCACGGACATCATGTTCGCCGGCACGGACGACGAGCTCAAGCAAACCAAAGTGACGCAGCCCGCCGTATTCCTTCACTCGGTAATCATGGCCAAGGCGCTCGGCGTGAAACCCGACGCTGCCGCAGGACACTCGCTGGGTGAGTTCTCGGCCCTGGTCGTGGCCGGTGCCCTCTCGTTCGAAGACGGCCTGAAGCTCGTCTCGAAGCGTGCCATGGCCATGCAGGCCGCCTGCGAGGCACAGCCCGGTACGATGGCCGCCATCCTCGGCCTGGAAGACCACGTAGTCGAAGAAATCTGCGCATCGGTCAACGGCATCGTCGTAGCGGCCAATTACAACTGCCCCGGCCAGCTCGTGATCTCGGGTGCCGTGGAAGCCGTCGACGCAGCCTGCGAAAAAGCCAAGGCTGCCGGTGCGCGCCGCGCCCTGCGCCTGCCCGTAGGCGGCGCATTCCACTCGCCGCTGATGGAGCCGGCCAAGCAGGAACTGGAAAAGGCGATCAGCGAGGCTCCGTTCCAGACGCCCGTATGCCCGATCTACCAGAATGTCGACGCGAAGCCCTACACGGATCCCGCACAGATCAAGGCCAACCTGATCGCACAGCTGACCGCCCCGGTACGCTGGACATACATCGTAAAGAACATGCTCGCCGACGGCGTGACGGAATTCACCGAACTCGGCCCCGGCACCGTATTGCAGGGCCTTATCAGGAAGGTAAACCCCGAAGCCGTCGTAGAATCGAAATCGGCATTATAGTCTAAAAAGCCGCAAAACAAAAAGGAACGGACTGAAAATCAGTCCGTTCCTTTTATTTTAATGTGTTTTGAAACAAAATTTATTAAATTTTATTAAAAACATGTTGCGTTTTTTTAAATATACTTATTATATTTGCAAAGGTTTAGTTAAAAATGAGACAGGACGGATGACATCACTCACCGAATTTTTCAACAAACACGAAGACGATGCCCTGAAGGGTATTTCGCACAAGAACAGTATCATCAAGCGCAACATCATCGCCTACATGGCGGTGAACGGCGAATGTACGCTCTCGGAACTGACCAAAGAGCTGCATATCAGTGTCCCGACCATCACCAAGCTGGTGCAGGAACTGGTCGATGAGAACATCGTAACGGATCTGGGCAAGGTGGAAACCCCGGGCGGACGCAGGCCGAACATATTCGGCCTGGCCAATTCGGCGATCTATTTCGCAGGTGTCAACGTCGGGCGCGACAACATGACATTCCTGATCACCGACCTGCAGAACAACATCATCAAGGAAGAGTACGACTACACCTTCGAGTTGCAGGATCGCCCGCAGTGTTTCGAACGCATCTGTTCCAACATAGAGAACTTCATCGCCACATGCGGCATCGACCGGGGCAAGATCCTCGGGCTGGGCGTCTGCATGACGGGGCGCGTGAACCCCGACACGGGCCGCAGTTACAAATACTTCACGTCGAGCGAACAGTCGCTGCGCGACTTGCTCGAAGAGCGCGTCGGGCTGCGCGTACTGCTGGAGAACGACACCCGCGCCCGCTGCTACGCGGAGTACACGTGCGGCAAGTCGAAGGACGAGAGCAACGTGCTCTACCTGCACATGGGCCGCGGCGTGGCGATCGGAATCGTCGTGGACGGGCAGCTCTACTACGGGAAAAGCGGGTTCGCCGGTGAGTTCGGACACATCCCGTTTTTCGACAACGAGATCATCTGTTCGTGCGGCAAGAAGGGGTGTCTGGAGACCGAGGTTTCGGGTATCGCCATCGAGGACAAGATGTGCCACCTGATCGAGAAGGGTGTCAACACGATCCTCAAGGAGAAGTACGACCAGCAGAAGAGCATCCACATCGACGATATCATCCCCGCGGCGAAGAACGACGACAACCTCTCGATCGAGCTGATCGAGGAGGCCGGCGAAAAAGTCGGCAAGGCCGTGGCCTTCCTTATCAACACGTTCAACCCCGAGACGGTCATCGTCGGCGGCAACATGGCCGCCGCAGGCGACTACATCATGCTGCCCCTCAAGTCGGCGACCAACAAATACTCGCTCAACCTCGTATACAAGGACACCAAATTCCGCGTATCGAAGATGACCGAGAACGCAAACGCATGGGGTGTGGCAATGCTCATCCGCAACAAGATCATCGGCATCTGATGAACCTCGAAGGCCGGACAACACGGCTTCGCGCCCTCGAACCGGGAGATATCGAACTGATGTACGCCTGGGAAAACGACACGGAGATATGGGGCGTCAGCGGTACGCTGGCGCCTTTTTCCCGCCATACGTTGGAACGGTTCATCGAAGAGCAGCAGTTCGACATTTTCCAAACCCGCCAGCAGCGGCTTATCATCGAAACCCCGGAAGGCCTCCCCGTCGGGGCGCTCGACCTGTTCGACCTGGATCCGGTGAATCTCCGTGCGGGCGTCGGCATCCTGATCCACGATACGGCACAACGGGGCAAAGGCTATGCCGCCGATGCGGTGGAGACCGTATGCAGCTATGCCCGCGATATGCTGCACCTGCACCAGTTATGGTGCAGCGTCGAAGCCGGAAATGCGGCGAGCCTCGCACTTTTCCGCCACGCCGGATTCTCCGAAACGGGGATCAGGAAAGAGTGGCTGCGGCTTGCCGACGGATTCCACGACGAGGTTTTCCTGCAAAAAATATTATGACCTGCGCCGGTTAGCACAACGCCACAAAACTAATCCGCCGCCGATAAGCCCAAACAGCTCCGGAAGATGCTCCGAAGCCAGTCCCCGGCTGCCGATGTGCCAAATACGCATTTTCTCAACCGTAGAGACAGGCACTACCCTGCCCGAAGAGGTAGCGTACACCCGGATCGTATCCCCGATGGCATAACGGGAATACGCATCGTATCCGACACGCATATCCGCATTGCGGATTTCAGGATACAACGTCCCGTACAGCCGATAGGTTTCCACCTGGGAACGCCAACGCTTCGGTTCGGTATTACGGTGGTAAATTTTAAAATCGGCCGGATCGCAAAGATCCAGCCGATTGTACAAAAAGGTATCGCGCGCGCACAGGAAAACTCCCCGCAGGACATACGCCGCAATAAGAAGTACGAATCCTGTCCACACGGGATGCAGAAACCTGCGAAACTTTTCCATAACGATTATTCCAGACGGCGCGAACCGTCGGAGATCACCACCTCGTACACCTTCGGTTCGTGGCCGTATTTGGCGTTGAACTTCTCCTTGGCCGTGGCGATGAAGTTGTCGTAAAGCTCGTCCTTCACCAGGTTGATCGTGCAGCCGCCGAAGCCGCCGCCCATGATGCGCGAACCCGTCACACCGCACTCCTCGGCAACCTCGGCCAGGAAATCCAGTTCCTCGCACGACACTTCGTAATCCTTCGACATGCCCCAGTGGGTTTCGTACATCCGCTTGCCGACCGTCTCGTAGTCGCCCTTTTCGAGCGCATCGCAGACATCGAGCACGCGCTTCTCCTCGCCGATCACGTAGCGGGCACGCTTGTAATCCTCCTCCGAAATCTTATCCTTGATGGCATCGAGCTGCTCCATCGTGGCGCCGCGCAGGAACTCCTGCCCGAGCATCTTCGCCACCCGCTCGCACGAAGCCCGGCGATCGTTGTAGGGCGAACCCACCAGCTCGTGCTTCACGCGCGAATCGAGCAGGACGAGTTTGTAACCCTTGGGGTCGAACGGGAAATAGGCATACTCCAGCGAACGGCAGTCCAGGCGGATCAGGTTGCCCTTCTTGCCGAAAACCGAAGCGAACTGATCCATGATGCCGCAGTTCACGCCGCAATAGTTATGCTCGGTGGACTGGCCGATCTTCGCCAGTTCGAACTTGTCGATACCCAGCTTATAGAGGTCGTTCAGCGCAAAGGCGTAGGTTGACTCCAGCGCTGCCGACGACGACATGCCGGCGCCCAGGGGCACGTCCCCGGCAAAAACCGTGTCGAAACCGCCGATTTTGCCGCCGCGCTTCTGAATCTCGCGGCAAACTCCGAAGATATAGCAGGCCCAGCTTTCGGCGGGTTTGTCCGCCTCGTTCAGTCCGAACTCCGCACTTTCGCCGAGGTCCAGCGCATAGGCGCGCACCTTGTCCGTGCCGTTGAGCTTGATGGCCGCCACTATTCCTTTGTCAACCGCCCCCGGGAAAACGAAGCCCCCGTTGTAATCAGTATGCTCCCCGATCAGATTGATACGCCCCGGCGAAGCGAACAGGATAGCCCCGGAGCCGTAAATCTCCTGGAACTTTTTGCTGACTTTTTCTTTCATGGTCTATTCTGGTTTTAAGTTAAGGATTCCATTTCCACATCATACGAAGATAGGAAAAAATCCCGAAACTCCGATATATTTCGCCGGGAAATCGTACATATCGTTCCGCTCCGTGTTTCGTTTCAAAATCACAAACCCTTCCCGTATGATGACATCGTCCTGAAAAAACACCTTTTGCGCCCCGCCGGGACTTGTTATTCCGGAAATGTTTACTAACTTTGTTGAAGTTTCGATTTATAAGCACTCAACCAACATTTCAAACGATATGACAAAAAAGCTCATCTTCGCCGCCGCCCTGCTCTTCGCAGGAACCGCCGCGGCCTTCGCTCAGCCCAAGGTGATTGCGCACCGCGGCTACTGGACGGCACCCAATTCGGCGCAGAACTCACTTGCTTCGTTCTCCAAAGCCGATTCGGTCGGGGCCTTCGGCTCGGAAATGGACGTATGGCTGACTGCCGACGACAAGCTGATCGTAAACCACGACCGTATATACAAAGGGTACCGAAATCGACATGGAGAAAGGTACGCTGAAGGAGATCACCTCGATCGTGCTTCCCAACGGAGAGAACATCCCGACGCTGGACGCCTATCTGCGCCTGGTGGCTGCCAAACCCGACACCCGGCTGGTGCTGGAAATGAAATCGCTTTCCGACCTTCGGCGCGAAGACCTCGCGGCCGAGAAGATCGTCAAGGCATTGCGCAAGTACGACCTGCTCGACCGCACCGACATCATCGCCTTCTCGATCAATGCCTGCCTGGCATTCAGGAAACTGCTGCCCGACGGGCGTATCTTCTACCTGAACGGAGACCTCTCCCCGCGCAGCATCAAGGGGCTCGGCCTCACCGGCATCGACTACTCGATGCGCGTGCTGCGCAAGCACCCCGAATGGGTGGAACAGGCAAAAAGCTGGGACTGGAGGTGAACGTATGGACGGTCGACGAGGAAGAGGACATGCGCTATTTCATCGACCTGGGCGTGGACTACATCACGACGGATTACCCCGAGCGGTTGCAGGCCTTGCTGAAATAACAGCGGCAATATAAATGGCTTGCCGTTTAATTCAAGCCGTCCGATTATTATAGGCAGTCCGGATTTCCGGGCTGCTTTTCTGTTACGGCCCGTCTATCGGCGGCCATATCCGTCCAAGACACTGAGCGCTTGCTGCTGCGCAATGAAATTCACCTAAATATTACACTGACTTCCGTAAAAAAACAAGTAACTTTGTAAAAATTCGGGCTACCCGAACATAAATACAGAAATATGAACATAAAAATTCTTTTTAATGCTTGTGTTGTTGATTTTCAGCTCCTTCAATGGCATCGAAGCACAAATAAAACAGAAAACCCACGCTGAATCCCCCAAAAAGCGCCTTACCATGGAAGCTATAAAAAACATACCGGAAGAATTCTGGAAATCGGGATTCGTCCTCAACGGCTGCAAAATCACATTTCCATGCAAACTTATAGATTTGATGCAGGCCGGGAACTACAAAAGCTGTGCAGGCGTCGCAATGATCCCTCCCACTGCCAAAGATGAATACTGGGCAACAACGGTAAAAAACGAAAAGGGAGAAATCATCAACGCGGAGATATTTAACCCCACGGCCCAAGCCCTCCCTGAAACCGATTGCATTGTGAACAGCATCAGTATTACGCCGCGATCCGATAACTGGCATAATATTTCCGACTTCGCTGTTTTTGGATTGGCAAGCAAAATAGCCACACGAGAAGAAGTCGTCGAAACGGTTGGAAAATATTGCGGCGCCCCGGCACAAGTCATTGATTTTCCGATAATAGATTACTATGATTTTTACGACAAGAAACCTTCGGAAACGAATCCGCCCCATTACGGCAATATAAAAATCAGTATAACAATCTCCAAAATGGACAGTATCTATAATGAACGAATGATCGGATTTGAATTTAAACATGCAGGCGATTTTTACCGCAGGCAGAAATAAATATTTGCAAGCATCTTCCGACTGGGTTCTCCTTCAAAACCTCGGCATTCGCATCTCCGCAAAACACAAGTCCAGCTGCAAACGCAACGTACGGAATTACCTTTCGAACTGGAGGGAGGGGGTAAACCATAATAAAGGCGACGGTGAAAATCACCGTCGCCTTTATTTGACCGGCACCTCACAAGAGTCTGATCGCAATCGGGCTGAAAGAGTCCCTATATTTAAGGTATATCATGCATCGACGACGATCACCTCGATGCCGCGCTCGCGCAGCCGGTCGAGGTAAAGGGGCTGGATGCCATTGTCGGTAATGATGCGGTCGACAGCCTCCAGGTCGCAGATCTTGCTGAAGCCGCGGCGTCCGAATTTCGAACTGTCGGCCAGTACGATAACCTTCTGCGCGGCGTTCATCATCACACGGTTCAGCGCCGCTTCGAGCATGTTGGTCGTCGTAAGCCCGAATTCGAGGTCGATGCCGTCGACACCGACGAACAGCTTGCTGCAATTGAAGTTGCCGAGCATTTGTTCGGCAAAGGGCCCCACGACCGACACCGAACTGCTGCGGGTAATGCCCCCTAACTGGATCACGTCGACATTGGTGTCCTGCGAAAGGATCGATGTCACGGGAACGGCCGCCGTGATGACCGTCAGGTGCCCGACGGGCTTGATTTCGCGCGCGAGGAAGGCCATGGTCGTGCCCGACGCGATGATGATCGAATCGTCCTGCGCGACAAGGCTTGCGGCCTTGGCCCCGATGGCCCGTTTCTCCGCCACGTTTTTCTTCTCCTTCTCGTTGACGTGGCGGTCGCTGATATAGGGGCTGATAAGGATCGCACTGCCGTGCGTGCGGTAGAGTTTCTTCTGTTGTTCGAGGAAAGAGAGGTCTTTGCGGATCGTGACCTCCGAAACCTTGAACAACTCGGCCAGCTGCACGACGGATATGGAGCCGTTCTGCTGCAACAGTGCCAGGATCCGGTTATGACGCTCCGGAAGGCTCAAAATAGTCTCTTCGCCGGATTTATTCATAGGTCGATTAAAAATTTGGTTTTATAATGCAAGATACGAAAATAATCCGAAATTAGATCGAAACCTTCCGGAGAAATATTTTTTTCGGCAATATATTGTGCTCCGAAACGGAATATTATGAAATAAAACATATTTTATTTTGAAATACAAAAAATCATATGTAATTTTGTTGCGAAACGAAATTCACTTATCTATGGAAAGACTTGCACAGATCAAAAAACTATCCGAGAAAGACAAGGTTTGGGATATCGTAGTGGTAGGCGGAGGCGCCACGGGCCTCGGCGTGGCGGTCGACGCGGCGACCCGCGGGCTGAGCGTAGCGCTGCTCGAAAAGACCGACTTCGCCAAATGCACATCGAGCCGCAGTACGAAGCTCGTGCACGGCGGCGTACGTTACCTGCAGAAGGGCGACGTCATGCTGGTGCTCGAAGCCCTGCGCGAACGCGGCCGCATGAAAGCCAACGCCCCGCACCTGGTCAAAGACCAGGCATTCGTGATCTCGAATTACAGTTACTGGGATAATTTCCTCTATTTTTGCGGTCTGACCTTCTACGACATGCTTTCGTTCGGTTTCGGTTACGGCCGTTCGAAATTCATCTCGGCAAAAAAAGTAATGAAATACATCCCCACTTCGGTCGAAAAGGGACTCAAGGGCGGCGTCGTATACCACGACGGGCAGTTCGACGACTCGCGCATGGCGATCAACCTCGCACAGACATGCATCGAGAACGGCGGCACGGTCGTGAACCAGGCGAGCGTTACGGGGATCGTACACGACGATGCGGGACGTGCCGCCGGCGTGAAATTCGTGGACAACCTCACGGGCGAAGAACACACAATCAAGGCCCGCAGCGTGGTGAACGCCGCAGGGTGCTTCGTGGACGACATCATGCACATGGACAGCCCTACGCACCGCAAGATGGTCACTCCGAGCCAGGGCGTGCACCTGGTGCTCGACATGAAATTCCTGCAGAGCGACTACGCCATCATGGTACCCAAGACCTCGGACGGCCGCGTGCTGTTCGCCGTGCCCTGGCACGACAAGGTCGTGGTCGGCACCACGGACATCGTACGGCCCAAGGCCGAGGAAGACCCGCGCCCGCTCAAAGAAGAGATCGACTTCATCCTCGGCACGGCAGGACTCTACATGAACCCGGCGCCCACCTACAAGGACATCCTTTCGGTCTTCGCGGGCCAGCGTCCGCTGGCGGCGCCCAAGAAGGAGGGCAAGAACACGAAGGAGATTTCGCGCAGCCACAAGGTCATCATCTCGGACAACGGTCTGGTGACGATCACCGGCGGCAAATGGACGTCCTACCGTCTGATGGCCGAAGATACGGTGGACAAGGCGATCGAGGTCGCCAAGTTGCCCGTCCGCAAGTGCGTGACCAAGAAACTGCGCATCCACGGTTACCGCAAGAACCCCAACCTGGCGGATCACATGTACGTCTACGGCAGCGACGAGCCCAAGATCCTCGACCTTATCAAGCAGCAGCCCGAACTGGGCGAGAAACTCTCGCCCAAATACGGCTATACCTATGCCGAGGTGCTGTGGGCCGTACGCGAGGAGATGGCCATGACGGTCGAGGACGTGCTTTCGCGCCGTGTGCGCCTGCTCTTCGTCGATGCCCGCGAAGCCATCGCGGCGGCGCCGAAGGTAGCCGCGATGATGGCCAGGGAGCTGGGACGCGACCAGGCCTGGATCGACACACAGGTAAAGGATTTCACGGATTTGGCGAAAACGTATATCTTTGAACAAAACTGATCGCTGAACCATGTGGAAAATACTACGCCCCCCTAAACACAAACCGCCCGTCGCTGCGGAAAAAATAGACAAAGAGTACAAGCGGCTGCGGTTGCAGGTATTCATCGGCATCTTCATCGGATATGCCGGTTACTACCTCGTGCGCAAGAACTTCACGCTGGCCATGCCCCACCTTGTCGAAATGGGATTCGACAAGGGTGACCTGGGCATCGCGCTCTCGGCGAACGCCATTGCCTACGGGCTTTCGAAGTTCCTGATGGGCGGCGTTTCCGACCGCAGCAACGCCCGTGTCTTCCTGCCGCTGGGACTGGTGTTGTCGGCGCTGGTGACGATGTTCCTCGGGACATCGGCCGGTATCTCGTCGATCATCATGATGTTCATCACGCAGTTCCTCATCGGCTGGTTCAGGGTATGGGCTGGCCCCCGTGCGGACGCGTCATGACCCACTGGTTCTCGCAGAACGAACGCGGCACGAAGATGTCGATCTGGAACGTGGCCCACAACGTCGGCGGCGGCATGATCGGCCCGATGGCGGCCTACGGACTGTTGTGGTTCGGGTCGTGGCAGATCGGTACGTTCTGGTTCCCCGCCGTGGTGGCCATCGTGGTCGCGATGCTTGCATTCCTGCTGATCCGCGACACGCCCCAGTCGACCGGGCTCCCGCCCATCGAGAAATACCGCAACGACTACCCGAAAAATTACAGCGAGAAGTCGGAGCAGGAGCTTACGACGAAGGAAATCTTCTTCAAATACGTACTCAACAACAAGATACTCTGGTATATCGCCTTCGCCAATGCGTTCGTGTACCTGGTGCGTTACGGCGTACTGGACTGGGCGCCGACCTACCTGAAGGACATCAAGGGTTATGACATCAAGGATGTGGGCTGGGCCTACTCGGCATACGAATGGGCAGCCATCCCCGGCACGATCATCTGCGGATGGTTGTCGGACAAGGTCTTCAAAGGACGCCGGGCCATCACGACCATGATCTACATGGCACTCGTCGCGGTCTTCATCGTGATCTACTGGAAAACATGGACAACGTACTGCTGGATAACATATCGCTGATCGCCATCGGATTCCTGATCTACGGCCCCGTGATGCTGATCGGCGTACAGGCCCTCGACCTCGCACCCAAGAAGGCCGCCGGGACAGCCGCCGGACTGACCGGATTCTTCGGATACTTCTTCGGCACGGCCATCCTCGCCAACATCGCCATGGGTTCGATCGTACAGCACCTGGGCTGGGACTGGGGATTCATCATGCTGCTCGCGGCGTGCGCACTGGCCTTCCTCTTCATCAGTTTCACCTACCGGGAAGAACAATATCTGGTTAAACAACGGAAATAGCAAGGCTTCACGGCGGCTCGGACGGCCGCTGCGGAGCGAGGGGTTCCTTTTATAGGATTGTTATGTTTGGGTGGGGCGTCAGCCCCGAATCGAAAAAGCCTTTAACTCCCGGTTAAGGGCTTTTTCATTGCCCCCGACCAGACGGTCGACCAACGCATGGAACTTCGGGGAATGGTCGTGGTGGACGGTATGGCACAGCTCGTGGACGATGACGAAATCGCGCAGGTGTTCGGGAAGCACCATCAGGAAAAGGCTCAGCGAAATGTTGTTCGTCCCGGTACAGCTCCCCCACTTCGTACGCGAGGCACGGATCGTCAGCTTGTTGTACTTCAGCCCCGTGATGCGGGAGAGCCGACCGATACGGTCGGGCAGGTCGGCTTTGGCGGCGCGCCGCAGCTCTTCGACGCGGGCTTTTTCCGCGGCAGGAGGCAACTGCGGCGGCAGTGCGGCACGCCGCTGCGCAAGCCGTGCCCGGGCCGCCTCGACCCATCCGGCTTTGCGTTCGAGAAATTCCATCGCCCGCCGCGCGGAAACCCCGCAAGGAAACGACAGGCGGACACACCCCGTCCCGCGCACGCTGATCGAAATACGGCGTGCGCGGCGCGACTGGGAGAGGACGACCTCACCCAGCCGGGGATGTTCGACGGTCGTAATCATGCCTAACGGGCCATAATGGCCGAGATATCCACATCGTCGAGGCGAAGCGCAGAATCCCGCCGTTCGATGCTCATACTGAAAAAAAGGATCAACAACTCTTCATCCGAATAGGTCAGGAGTTCATTGGCAGCGTTCTCCAGCTCAGAGGGCAGGGGATAATCCCCCTTGCCCGCACGCCGCAGTTGCCGCTGCAACAGGGCGGGTGCGGAAATTACGAATTCGGGGCGATCCGTGCCGAAGTCGATCCGCAGCGTATCATCCTCGAATCGGTAATACGGGATACGGCCCTGGTCATAACGATTGTACGAAAGGTTGGCATACAGCACCCGATACCCTGGGGCAAGGTCGATGCGTCGCACACCGTCCGGGTACACCGACACCCAGTTGTCATCGGTACGGTAATCGTAGCCGTAGACCACATAATCGCGGAACACATCCGGCACTGCCTCGCGGACTTTGCCGAGCTCCACCCCGAACCGGGCGAAGGCCAGCGTATCATGGTCGGCAACGTAGTCGAGCGCCTCGTAAAGGCGGCGGTAATCCCGGCGCAGCAGGGTGTCGGGGACAAAGGCGTCCAGTTGCAGCCGGCCCTCGCCGTCGAGCATGTTAAGCTGTTTTGCCACACGGACGGCACGGCGCACCTGCGAGCCGGTCGCTATGCGTTGCGGTTCGAGCACAGGCAGGTAGGCCAGAGCCGCAAAGCAGACGAACCCCGCCAGGCCGACGTACAGGTAGCGCCCGGTACGGCGCGAGAGGAACAACAGCACGCAGAGCGTCATCAGCCCGCCGCAGACAAGCAGGTATACGCGCGGTTCGGTAAGCCCGTATTCGTTCGTACGACGCAGGACGCCGATCCAGAACAGCAGCTGCGTAGGCAACGACACCAGGCTGAAACGGTCGAAGAACCAGTCGTACATGCGTTTCTGCAACAACGGCTGCAATGCCTTGACCGCAATAGCCAGCAGTGTGAACCCGAATACCAGATAGGCCACCCCGCCCTCGGGCAAAGACCACGTAACGAGGATCTTGACCATGTAAAGGCAGAGTATGGCGGTGTAGATCAGCAGTGCGGGCGTCACGATATAGTTCAGCAATACGTCGAGGATGCGAGTGCCGCGGCATTCGGCACCGGCCCAACGGTCGTACATCATCAGGAAAAGCACCGGGCCGGCGAAGGTCTCGAAAACGATCAGCGCATAGGTCCAGACATGCTCGATCCAACTCCCTTCGAGCCCGAAGATATAGGTCGTGGAGAAGAGGATAGCGGAGAACAACCCCAGCGCTACATTGGCGAAGAGCGCAGCGAGGATGCCCGAACGCAGCCACACCATGATGTCGTCGACGAACCGCTTGTTGCACACGGCACGGCGACAGAGCAGCAGCGCCAAGGGCGCCAGGATGCCGAAGGTGATGAACGACGGCTCGCTGGCGAGCCACTCTTCCAGACCTCCCCAGAGCGCGAACGGCACGAAAGGCGCCCAGCATACCCAGTAGACTTTCCGCCACGGCCCCAGCCCCGCAAGGTTATTGAAGGCCAGCGCAACAGCGAAGGCCAGCGGCACGAGCGCCAGCCTGACCAGGGTGTCGTCGCTGTCCGTCTCGTAGGCGACGAGGCAGCCGATACATCCGAGGGCAATCAATCCCGCCTCCACAGGGTGCAGGCGCAGCATTTGCAGGAACCCCTCCCGAAGCCACTGCACGTAATGTCCGAGTTTCGCTTTCATGGTTTTCGTTTATTGTCCGATACGCTGGCGCACGACCTCGAAAAGCATCACGGCCGCTGCGGCCGAGACGTTCAGCGATTCGATATGCCCGATCAGGGGGATTGCCAGCTGTTCGTCGCAGAGTTTGAGGACCTCCTTCGAGATGCCCGTATCCTCGGCGCCCATCACCAGGGCCGTAGGCTTGCGGAAATCGGCATCGTAGAGCAGTTTGCGGCTCTTCTCCGTTGCGGCGACGATCTGAAACCCTTCGGTCTGGAGCTGCTTGATCGTATTGCGGATCGACCCCACGCGGCAGACCGGGATCGTCGTCAGCGCCCCGGCCGACGAGCGGATTGCCTCGGCATTCACGGGGGCCGAATTCTTCAGCGGCGTCACCAGACCGTGCGCCCCGGCGCACTCGGCCGAGCGGGCGATGGCGCCGAAATTGCGGACGTCGGTCACCCCGTCAAAGATCACCACCAGCGGCGTCTCGTCCTCGGGCACCCGTTCCAGGATGTCGGCCAGCCCGACATATTCGATGGCCGAAATCTGCGCCACGACCCCCTGGTGGTTACCGCGCGTGAGGCGGTTGAGCTTTTCGACAGGCACCTCCTGCATCCGCACGCGGTGACGGATGCAGAGGTCTTTCAGCTCCGTCATCAGCTGCCCTTCGGCACCTTTGCGGATGTAGAGTTTCTCGATCTGGCGTCCAGCCTCGATGGCTTCGGCCACGGGACGTATCCCGAAAATAATGTTGTCCATAGCAGCTTATTTTTCATTTGCCCCGGGGCGGGCGGCACAAGGTTCAGCCGGATTTCCCGGAAATCACTGTTCTTCGACGAGTTCCAGTTCGTACGATGCCTTCTCCCACTCGTGCATCTGATGGTCGTAACGGGCTTTCAGGTCGTTGTAGGCCTTGTAGTCGGCTTCGTCGTAGGCGGTCGCCGCAGCGAATTTCGCATCGTAGGCGGCGATCTGTTTTTCGATTGCGGCAAGTTCCGCCTCGATCCCCTCGACCGTCCGGCGCAGCTTGCGCAGCTGTTTCTCCTGCTCCTTGCGCTGCTCGTAAGTGAGTTTGCCGGAAACGGCGGCCTCGGGTTTCGGAGTTGCCTGCACGGCGGGTTTCTGCGGGGTGTCCCTGCGTTCGACCTCCTGGAGCGATTCCAGCTTCCGCTTTTCGAGGAAATAGTAGATCCCTCCGAGATACTCCTTCACCCCGCCGTCGCGGAACTCGTAGACCTTCTGCACCATGCCGTCGAGGAATTCGCGGTCGTGCGACACCATGACGACCGTGCCGTCGTACTTCATGATGGCATTCTTGAGGATGTCCTTCGAACGCATGTCCATGTGGTTGGTCGGCTCGTCCAGTACCAGCAGGTTGCGCGGTTCGAGCATCATGCGGGCCATGGCCAGACGTGCCCGCTCGCCGCCCGAAAGCACCTTGACCTTTCTTGTCGATATCCTCGCCGCGGAACAGGAACGCCCCGAGGATATCGCGCAGGCGGGTACGGATGTCCCCCACGGCCACGCGGTCGAGCGTATCGTACACGGTGAATTCGCCGTCCATCAGGTCGTCCTGGTTCTGGGCATAGTAGCCGATATTGACGTTGGCACCGAGCCGCACCGAACCTTCGGTCGGCGTCAGCTGCCCGACGAGCATGCGCGCCAGCGTGGTCTTGCCCTCGCCGTTGCGCCCTACCAGCGCGATCTTGTCGCCCTTTTCGATGATGAAATTCGCACCGCTGAAGACATGCTTCGTCCCGAACGACATGCCGGCCTCGTTGATCTCGGCCACGATCTGTCCCGAACGGGGCGCAGGCGGGAACTTGATGTTGAGCGTCGCCAGGTCTTCCTCCTCGACCTCGAGCCGTTCGAGGCGTTCGAGCTGCTTGATGCGCGACTGCACCTGGTTCGACTTGGTGGGTTTGTAGCGGAACTTCTCGATGAACTCCTCGGTCTTTTCGATCATGCGCTGCTGGTTTTCATAGGCAGCCATCTGCTGTGCCCGGCGTTCGGCGCGCAGCACGACGTATTTCGAATAGGAAACCTTGTAATCGGTCGCTTTGCCCAGCGAGAGTTCGACCGTGCGGTTGGTGACGTTGTCGAGGAAAGCTCGGTCGTGAGAGATCAGCAGCACGGCGCCGCTGTAATTCTTCAGGTAATCCTCGAGCCACTGGATCGACTCGATGTCGAGGTGGTTCGTCGGCTCGTCGAGCAGGAAGATCGAGGGACGGCGCAACAGTAGTTTCGCCAGCTCGATACGCATGCGCCAGCCGCCCGAGAATTCGCTCGTCGGGCGTCCGAAATCCCCGCGTTTGAACCCGAGCCCCAGCAGCGTCTTTTCGATATCCGCTTCGCGGGTCTCGCCGCCGAGGATATGGTAGTGATCCTGCGCATCGTTCAGGCGGTGCAACAGCTGCGCATAACCGTCGCTTTCGTAGTCGGTACGCTCTGCGATCTCGTGCGTCAGGTGCTCGATCTCGGCCTCGAGGCGCAGCACCTCCTCGAACGCCTTGGCGGTCTCCTCGACGAGCGTCGTCGTATCGGCCACACGCATGGTCTGCGGCAGGTAGCCGATCGTACAGTCGCCGTTCAGGGTCACGCTGCCCGAGGTCGGTTGCTGCTCGCCCGTAATGATGCGCAGCAGCGTGGTTTTACCCGCCCCGTTCCGGCCGACGAGGCCGATGCGGTCTTTGGGGTTTATCAGGAACGATATGTTGTCGAAGAGCGTCCAGCCCCCGTAACTTACAGTAAGATTGTCAAGAGATATCATGGTCTGTCTAAAATCACGGCAAAGTTAGTGATTTAATCCGACATATCGTATCTTTGGACTCCGAAACGAACATTGTTATAGTATGGAGAAGTTGGAACGCTACCTGCGGTTCATCCGCGAGGCCGAACGGCTGAAAGACGTCCTGCGCACGGCACACACCTCGACCGGGAGGCACGAAAGCACGGCCGAGCACTCTTGGCGGCTGGCCCTGCTGGCCGCCGTCCTCACCGGCGAACGCCCCCGGCTGGACATGCAACGGGTATTGTTGATGTGCCTCGTCCACGACCTCGGCGAAGCGTACGACGGGGATATCCCGGCCGTGGCACAGATGGCCGACGGTACCAAGGAGGCTTCGGAGCTGGTCGCAATCGACAAACTGACGCGCATGCTCCCGCCCGCGGCCGGGACGGCGATCCGGAAGATATGGGAGGAATACGAAGCATGCCAGACGCCCGAGGCGCGGTGGGTGAAAGCCCTCGACAAGGCCGAGACCATCATCCAGCATAACCAGGGTGCCAATCCCGCCGATTTCGATTACGCGTTCAACCTGACCTACGGCTCCGGCTATTTCCGCGACGACGACCTGCTGCGCGACCTGCGCCGCCTGCTGGACGACGAGACCCGACGGCACATCGTCCCCTAAGCCGCTGCGGAATGCAATACGGGCGCGACACCCCGGCAAAACCCGGAACACGAGACGTCCGGAACCCCTGAAAACCCTGGCCGCTCCGCCCCGAAATATCCGGCGCGCCGAATGGTCAGGCGTTGAGCATCCGCACGATCTCGGCCTGCGGGTCTTCGGCGCCGAAAACGGCATTCCCGGCAACCAGCACGTCGGCCCCTGCCTCGTAGACCTCGCGGGAGTTGTGCGACGAGATGCCGCCGTCGACCTCGATGATGGTCTGCAACCCCAACTCCCGGGCCATGGCCCGCAGAGCCCGGATCTTCCCGGTCGAAGCCGGGATGAACGACTGCCCGCCGAAACCGGGTTCGACGCTCATCACCAGCACCAGGTCGACCAGCGGGAGGATATCGCGCAGCACCTCGACCGAAGTCGCCGGCTTGATCGACACCCCGGCCTTCGCACCGGCCTTGCGGATCATTTCTATGCACCCCCTGGGATCGTACGTGGCTTCGTAGTGGAAGGTCACGATGTCGGCGCCCGCCTCGGCGAAACGCGCTACGTAACGCTCCGGCTCGACGATCATCAGGTGCACGTCGAGGCACTTTGCGGTCACCTTGCGGATGGCCTTCAGCACCGGAAACCCGAAGGAGATATTGGGGACGAACACGCCGTCCATCACGTCGATATGTACCCACTCGGCCGCACTGCGGTCGACCATCTGCGTGTCGCGTTCCAGGTGGCCGAAATCGGCCGAAAGCATCGAAGGTGCTACGATTCTGTTCATGGTTCGAATATTACTTACGACAAATATAGTCATTTCCGGGCAGTTTTCCACGCTTCGAGCGGGATTCCGTCCCCGCAAACCCGGGTTTTGGGGTTCGGGGTTGCAGTTCGGGATTCCGAATGCCGGTTCCCTGTCGCACGGTCTTCCCGGGGATTCCGTCCCGAAAGAACTGCCGGTCAGGATCTTTTCCGGTTCAGGGTGTCGATCCTCCGGCGTATCGCAATGCCGTTGAACAGCGAAAGCAGCAATGCAAGCCCTATGCCGCATACCCATGTAACGCCGGCCCCGGCCGGGGCGTACCCCTCCTGCAATGCCGCCAGTTCGGGCAGATACCACATACGCACCAGCCATGACAAAACCACTGCCACGACGAGGACGCCCAGGTTGAGCCACAGGGTCAGCAACCAATACGGCCGTGCTACACGTCCCGGTGCATAACCCAGCAGGAGCAGATTTTCCAGTTTCGCGCTGTTCTTCTGCAAGAGCAGGAAAATGCTCAGCATCAGAATGTAGAAAGACATCACGCTGAACACCAGTCCCACCCCCCTCCGAGCCCTCCGGCCGCAAGTTGCAGGAAATAGGCAGCCTTCCCACTGTCACGGCGGTCGCCTTCGGCCTCATAGCCCTTGCCGTCGAGGTAAGCCGAAATCGCGGCATCCACAGGGCGGTCGGTCTCGACGATGACCCGCGATGCCTGTTTCTCCCCGCCCTGGCCGAACCGCCCGTTCGACCAACGGATGAAAGACTCCGGGACGAGGATCGTATTGAGGCGGTTCGACAACCCGACGATACGGCCCCGGAACTGTTCCGTGCGCCCGTTGCCGGCAACCTCGATGCCGAGCGAAACCCGCTGAAATATCCCCTCCGAAATCTGCGGCAGCCCCTGCGACTTGGCAAACCCGTAATTGTAGAGGTTCAGGTAATTGCGCGGGATGATGATGGGGATATCCCCGTCGCCGGGTTCGTATTTCCACTTCCCGGAGGCGACATCGAGAAAACGGTCGGGCACCGCCTCGAAAAACAGGTAGGTCGAGAGCTGCACGCCGCCCATGCCCACCGTACCCTTCACCCGGTAGTTCGCCGGCGTGAAAGCCCCGACGTCCCGGACGAAAGGCTGTCCCTTCAATTCCTCCAGCTCCCCGGGGGTAAAGTCGCTGCTCCCCAACCCGATCGTCTGGAGCGCGCCGACCCGTTTCGAAAGCACCAGGTAATCGCCCCGCATGAACGAATCGGGGGCATCGAAGACCGGCATGACATCGCGGTAAGCCTGCACCGAGGTGAGCACGATGGTCATGCCCACGACCCCGGCGAGGGCGAAACCTACGGTCTGCGCGACGCTCAGATGGCTGCGCAGCAATTTCCAAAGCAGCGTCATAGCGTAAGGGTTTTATGGTAGGGAAGCCCGAGCCGGCTGCCCACCGAGGTAACGACGATACCCGCCCCTGCGCCTGCGCCTCTTCCAGCAGCATCCCGCTGAGCAACTCCCCGTTAGCGGCGTCGAGATGGCTGACAGGCTCGTCGAGCAGGATGAAATCGAAGGGCTGGCACAAACAGCGGATGAATGCGACGCGCTGCTGCTGCCCGAACGAGAGCTTATCGACCGGGGCATCCCGCTTATCGGCGATACCCGCAGCCTCGAGCATTCGCCCGATCTGCTCCTGCGTCTTGAAATGCGTGAGCTCGTTTTTCAGGCCGATATTCTCCGCGACGGTCAATTCGCCGAAAAGACGCAAATCCTGGAAAAGCATACTCAGCGACCTGCGGCGCAGGCCGCTCCACGCCGCGGCGGAAAAGCCGCGGCAATCCGCCCCGTCGAAGAGTATCCGCCCCGCGTAATCCTCCCGGATGCCGTAGAGAAAGTGGCACAGCGAAGTTTTCCCCGTTCCCGAAGCAGCCTCGAGCAGGCAGTACTCCCCCTTGCGGAAGGTCACCTCCTGCAACCAGACCCCCGAATCTCGCGGAGCCGCTTTCCCCGCGAACACGCAGGGCAGCACCCGTTGCAAAGTTATCGATTCCATACCTTCTTTATTTCAAGGTAAACGGCCGTTCGAATCCCGGACGGCCGTTTACCATAAACCCCGAAGGTTATTACAAATTTGCCTCCGGTACGTACCGGCGGATCAGTTCGCCAATTTTGTCGCAGACAGTCTTAAAGGAATTCTGCTCCTTGTCCGTCATATTGACTACGGCAGTTCCGCCCTTCATCGTACCATAGGCTTCCAGGTCTTCGAACATGGCCAGCACGGAGAGCGCGGCCTCGACCTGCGGGTCGACATTACCGCCGACAAGCTGCGCGGTCAGCGCGGTCACACCCTCGAAATCGACGTAGAAGCTTCTCGACTGGCCCTTGAATATCTTGCTCATCGAAGCCAGCGATTCGATGTCCGCACCGTCGAGCGCCGATTTCACGACCGCATCGGTCGTACAGTAAAGCACATCGCCCTTCACGCCGAACAGCACCGTGACACCGCCCATGCTGATCGTATATTCGCCTTCGCCCGCCTTCTGGATGGGCATACCGGAGAGGTTGGAGACGATCGTCTGCAACACGGCGGGATCCTTCACCTGGGCCAGCAGCGACGCTACGGGATACTGACCGTCGGCTGTCATCCCCGAGAACGAGATCACGCAGTCGCCGCTGAAAGCATCCATCACCTGCTTGACCATCGGGTTGGCCATCAGCATCCCGTAACCGGGCATTGCGGAGAACACCGAATACATCTTCTCGCCGTCGAGGCCGTAGGCCATCGCACCGATCGTATTCCGGGGCACGTAGCGCAACAGGGCTCCCGTCTGGGGTTTCACATAGGCGTAAAAATCCATCATTTTCTGCTCGCTCTCCTTGTCCTTGTACGACATGGCGGTATCGCAAACGATCCGGCCCTTCTCGAAATTGACGGAACTTGCCAGCGTGGCACCCTTGAGGGCATCCATCATCGGCATCGAACCCACCATCGGGTTGCTGTCCAGCATCGACGCCAGCGCAGAATAGACCATCACCATGTTGATGTCGTTCTTCTCGGAGAGCTGGTCGGCAACGACCTTGTCACCCATCAGGCTCTCGCCGCACTTCTGGGCAAAGAGTTTCTTAACGGCATCGATTGCGCTTTCCGGCGACCCCTGCGCGAAATAGAGCATGACAGCCACATCGTTGTAGGCGCACAAACCGCTCACGGAGCTGTCCTCGCCCAATGCGATGACCGAAATGCCGCCCTCGTGCCGGGGTGCAATGCCGCTTTTCTCGCCGATGCGTGCAAGCAGGGCGTCCAGTTTCGCCTTGTCGCCGACGGGCAGCAGCATACCGCCCCGGACATTCGGGGACTGCATCGCGCCATCCATCGACATGAAGAAGAACAGGTCTTTTTTCAGGTCGACACCCGATTCGCAGGGGTTCTTCAGCAGGGCGAGCAGGTATTCCTTCTCCTCGGCGGTGATGCCCTCGGCTTTGTCGAGCTCGGCCTTGAGCCGGATGAAGAGCGGATGCTGCCCGATGTCGCCGGCATCGCTCTTCTGCAGAAGCGAAGCGGGATTGACCGACATCGTCATAAAGGAATCGGCAGGCAGGAAATTGCGGTAATCGGCACTTCCGCCGCAGGAAACAACTAGCATGGACACTGCAGCGAGGCAGGCCAGCTTCAGGGATCGTAACGTTTTTTTCATATTCGAAATTATTTGAATCCGTATTTGGAACAAACAAAGCTATAAAAAAATACGTAACAACCTGCGACATCGGGACTAAAAATTGCGTTGCGGGGCTAAATTAACGCACATGCCCCGGTACGGGGTGTTTTTCCGGGAATAAATTGCTATTTTTGCATGGAAACAGACACAAAAACACACGATGACTCCTACCACCCTTTTCATATTGGCCGCTACGTGCAGCCTGGCAGTGCCCGTCGCCCTGTTCCTCGTACTCTGGCGCAGGGACACCCGGCGGCTTGCCGCTGACAACCAAGCCTCCGAAGCCCGCGAGCGCGATGCCACGTCGCGGCTGGCGGCCGCCGAAGCCCGGCTGGCCGCCGCGGAACAAGCCTTGTCCGCGGAAAAAGAGTTGCGGCAGCGCTACGAAGGACAGGTGCAGGCGCTGACCGAGCAGCGGACGCGTACCGAAGCGGAACTGGCGGCACTCCGCGCCTCGTCCGAGGCCGAGATCGCATCGCTGCGCGCGAAGAACGCCGAGGATCGCGCGGCCGAAAAAGCCGAGCGCGAAAAACTGGAGGAGACCTTCCGGGCCCAGTTCCGCAACCTTGCGACCGAGATACTGGGCGAGCAGTCCAAGCATTTCAAGGAGACCAACAAGGAGTCGCTCGACGTGCTGCTCAAACCCTTCCGCGACAACATCGTCGAATTCCGCAAGCGCGTCGAGGACATCTACACCACGCAGACGGCACAGCGCGGCGAACTGAAGGCCGAGCTGAAAAACCTGATGGAGCTCAACCGGCGCATCACGACCGAGACCACGAACCTGACCAACGCACTGAAAGGCAATTCGAAAGTGCAGGGCGACTGGGGCGAAATGCTGCTGGAAACGATCCTGGACAGTTCAGCGCTCATCAAGGGCATCCACTACGAAACGCAATACAACATCAAGGACGCCGAGGGACACAACCTGCGCCCCGACGTCGTGCTGCACCTGCCCGAGAAGAAAGACATCGTCATCGACTCGAAGGTTTCGCTCACGGCTTTCGTAGGCTATACCTCGGCCGAAACCGAAGAGGAGCGCCGCCGCTGCCTCGCAGCGCACACGGCCTCCGTCCGCCAGCACGTCACCGAACTGGGCCGCAAGGAGTACCAGCGCCTGCTCAACTCGCCCGACTTCGTCATCATGTTCATCCCCAACGAACCGGCCTTCCTCGCCGCATTGCAGAACGACGCGGCCATCTGGTCGGACGCCTACGACAAGAAGGTCATCATCTCGTCGCCGACGAACCTTTTCGCCCTGCTCAAATTGGTCGCCGACCTGTGGAAATACAACGACCAGGACAAGAACACCAGGGACATCGCCGCATGCGGGCTGAAACTCTACGAACAGCTGGTGGCCTTCACCGGTTCGCTCGAAGGGGTCGGCACGGCGCTCGACAAGGCCCGCGACGCCTACGAAGACGCCCACAAACGGCTCTGCACGGGCAACGATAACATCATCCGCGTCGGGGAACGGCTGCGCAGAACCGCGCGCCTGCAAACCAAGAAACAGCACTCCGCGCGCACGCTCGAATCCGCCGGGGAGGACGACCTCCCAGGCATCCCCGCCACCGAAGCCGGGGGCGGGAATCCGGTTCCCGGAGCCGGAGGCAAAGAATAACCGAAATGCCCGCCGCGCCAGCCCGGGAACACGAGAAGCGAGAAACAGAGGAACGCCGGAACAATGGAATCCGGGAACGGTAGAAACCGGGAACAGAGGAACCGGGAACAGAGGAACCGGGCACCGGAGTTCAGAGGAACATGGAAACCTGGAAAATATGGGCCGGGCAAAGCCCCCTGTAACATGCAAAAGCCCGCCGATGTTCGGCGGGCTTTTACATTTCCCGGCAGGAGATTTCCCATGTCGTGCGCAAAACCCGATTCACGGCCTGCGGAATTTCTTCCAGTTTTTGCGCATCCGCACTTCGATCCCGGGCGTCGCGTCGTGCGCCATCGTCTCCACGATGTCGTCCCACACCTCCTGAACCCAGCCGACACGTCGCCGGCAATGCTTCAGCACCTCGACCGCCCAAATCTTCACGGCGACCTTCGCCCCCGGCTCGACCGCCCATCGGGCGGCGGCCTCCGCAATCCGCTCCATATCCCGCCTCCCGGGCGAGTAACGCCCCAGCAGGTCGGCCATGACCTTTGCGAAGTGACGCCGGGCACTGGGATCGGCGCAGGCCGGGAAATCCGTCCCGCAAAACTTACCGGCACAGGGCATGAACGAATCCGGGGCGTCGAAATAGATTTTCTCGAGTACATACGCACCCCGGAAAGCCACCTTGTGCCTCACGGCACGCGGCAACCCCTCGTAGCGGGAGGTCACCACCTCATACAGCAACCCCACGGCACCCGCATCACGCACGCGCCGGGCCACCGTGTCGGCAAAATCGGAATAAAACCGCTCCGACAGGCATTTTATCAACTCCGCTTCCATCATACCGGTATACTCCCGCCGAACCCCCGATTCTGAAGGTTCGCCATACAGCAACCCCGAAAGCCCGGGGCCTTACGGCCATGCCAGACGCCACAGCATGAAAAACACCGTCAAAACAACTTTTTCTTCGACGTCGTAACGACAAAATCCTTCAGGTAGAAAGGTTCGAAATAGGCGATATCTTCCGTGCATCCCGCATCGAGCGCACGCTGGGCCAGCCGCGCAAGCCCGCGTGCGGAAGGGGCTACCTCGACAAGCACGGCGTCGGGCAGTATCCCGGCGCATTTGCGGGCCCCGCTGCCGAAGATCACGAACGGCCTCCCCTGCGAACGGAAGTGCGCAAAGCTCTCCCGTCGACGACCTCGGCCGAAACTTCGTTCAGGGGCTTGCCAGTTGTATCGAATACCTGCGCATAGACCTCCATGCGGCGGGCATCGACCATCGGGCAGAGGTAGGCATGTTCCCAGTCGGGGACGGAAAGAATTCCGGCTTCGTAGTCTTCGAGCGCCACCTCGGCCAGCGCATCGAGCGACCCGACGGCCACCAGCGGCTTACGCACCCCGTAGCACAGCCCCTTGGCGAACGAAACGCCGATGCGCAGTCCCGTATAGGAGCCGGGGCCCTTGCCGACGGCCACGGCATCCAGATCGTCGGGGGCAATACCCGTTTCGCGCAGCAGTTCGTCGACAAAAACGCCGACCTTGCGGGCGTGGTCGCGCCCCTCGTCGCTCTCGCGCAGCGAAAGCAACTCCCCGTCTTTCGCAATACCGACCGAACAGATGTCCGTGCCGGTCTCGATACATAGAATCAAGCTCATATCTTCGATAAATTCAAACTCAATCGTCCAAAATACCCAGGTGCTCCAGCGCCCGGGCAATGCCGTCGTCGTCGACCGTAGCGGTCACGTAGTCGGCGGCGTTCAGCGCCTCGTCGCAGGCATTGCCCATGGCAACCCCCACCCCCCCGCGGCCGACAGCATCGCCACGTCGTTGCCGCCGTCGCCGAAGGCCGCGACCTCGAAGCCCGTAATCCGCAGGCGGACATAAATTCCCTCATGCCCGTGGCCTTGTCGATGCCTGCGACATTGATGTCGGCGAAAATCGGGCACCACCGGCTCGCCGCAAGCCCGGGCAACTGCGCCATGACGCGCCGTTCGGCCTCCGTATCCAGATAGAAACACATCTGGCAGCACTCGCTCCGCTCGAAAAGCGCACGGAGGTCGGTCTGCTCGGGCACGGGATGCGCGACCATATGCGCCAGCCGTTCCACCTCGGGCGTCACTCGGTTGACGAATACGCCGCGCTCCAGTTCCAGCGCCAGCGGGAATCCCATCTGCGAGGAGAGTTCCATGGCGCGTTCGAAATCGGCCCGCGGAATCGAATGCAGGCTGACGACACGCCCGTCGTCGGCCACACAACGGGCGCCGTTGAGCGACACCACGCCGTCGTAAGGAATCCCCTCGAGCGGAGCGAGGTCGTTCGCCGCACGCCCCGTAGCGATAAAGAGCCGGATACCCCGCGCATGCGCCCGCACCAGCGCATCGCGTGCCGAGGCGGGTATTTCATGGGTCCTGAAACTGATCAGCGTACCGTCTACATCGAGGAAAATAGCTCGTATCATCGTTTGTAATTTTTCATCGCCTTGTCGATCTCCCGCTTGGCATCGTTTTCCTTCAGGTATTCGCGCTTGTCATAGGTCTTCCGGCCCCGGGCAAGCCCGACCACGACTTTCGCCAGCCCCCGCTCGTTCAGGAACAGGCGCAGCCCCACGATCGTGAGGCCCTTGTCCTGCCCCGCGCGCTGGAGCTTGTCCAGCTCGCGGCGGTTGAGCAGCAGTTTCCGGTCGCGGCGCGGCGCATGGTTGTTGCAGGTGCCCCACCCGTATTCGGCGATGTTGACACCCCGTATCCACAGCTCGCCCTTGTCGAAATAACAGAACGAATCGGTCAGCGAAGCCTTGCCCGCACGGATCGACTTGATCTCGGTGCCGACGAGCACGATGCCCGCAACGTACTCTTCCAGAATCTCATAGTCGAACGTCGCGCGCTTGTTGCGGATATTTATCTTTTTCTGTTCACTCATATACTCGGAATCGGCACAATAATTGCCCATTTATTCGCAGGGGTGGGAATCGGTCAAGGTAACTAATTCTTTTATCTTTGATATGTTTTACACATCTTTCTGTTTATTTTCTGTTTGCACACGGTATGCGTAGTGATACGTGTACGACCCGAGACCCGCCCCTTTTTTCTTTTAAAATTCAAACCCCGGCATATTCCCGCCCGGCACTCCGCCGGGCGCGGTCATAATATCAACCGCTGCAATTTCTTTGCAATCGTCACTTTCACCTTGTTGAACCCGGCCAGCCGCTGGATCACCTCGCCGACCTGCTCGTCCGTCAGGCTCTCGTCGGCGAGCTTGGCCTGCCACTCCTTGATATAGCCCTCGATCACCTTCGACTTGTAGAGCGTCACGGCCTTCGGAACCCCCACGGCCAGCATCTCGGCGTCGGTGTCGATGTGGATCTCCTTACGCCGCCACAGCTCGCTGGCCACATAGTTGTCGTCCGAGGTGAGGATGTCCACCGAGGCGTTGCACACCTCCGGGTCGGGATGGTTCAGGAAAAAGTGCGCCGGGACTTCCACCCCCGTACCGAGAATCTTCCACTGCTCACGGTAAGTTGCCAAAATACTGTTGTATAGCGGATTGCAAAACGTAAGCCCGTCGCTGTCCAGTTCCAGGAAGATCACCTCCGCGACGTTGCAGGCCACCATCGTCCGGCCCTCCTTGAAGTCGAACGAACAGTGGCCGTATTTGAGCAGGTATTTCACCAGTTCGCGTTCGAGCGCCTCGGTGCTGCTCCCTGCCTCGACCTGCTTCACGAATTCCACCTCGGGCTGCGGAGCCTCCGCCTTCCGCAACGCCGTCTGGCGGCGTACGAATTCGTCGGCCTCGCGGTCGCCGGTCGTCGCCATGCGCTTGCGCGCCACCTCCGAGATCAGGATGTTCTCGTCGATGTCCATGATCCGCGCGCACTCCTTGATGTAGACCGAGCGCTGAATCGGATCGGGAATCTGCGCGATCGACTGCACCATGTCGGCGATCAGCGCCGCCTTCCGGATCGGGTCGCCCTGGGCGGCCTCCAACAGCAATTTTGCTTTGAAGGCCAGGAAATCCTGCTCGTTGGCCCGGATATATTCCTGCACCTCGGCCGCAGTGTGCGCCCGGGCGAAGGAGTCGGGTCCTCGGGTTCGGGCAGCAGCACCACGCGCACGTTCATCCCCTCCCGGAGGATCATGTCGATACCGCGCAGCGAAGCGTGGATACCCGCCGAGTCGCCGTCGTAAATGACGGTGATATTCTTCGTAAAGCGGTTCAGCAGGCGTATCTGCTCGGTCGTAAGCGAAGTGCCGGACGAAGACACGACGTTTTCGACCCCGGCCTGGTGCATCGAGATCACGTCGGTATATCCTTCGACCATAATGGCGAAGTCGAGCTGCTGGATCGCCTTCTTGGCGAAATAGAGTCCGTAAAGCTCCCGCTTCTTGCTGTATATCTCGCTTTCGGGGGAATTCTGGTACTTGGCAACGGCCTTGTCGGTGCGCAGCGTGCGGCCGCCGAAAGCGACGACGCGCCCCGAAATGTTATGTACGGGGAAAATCACCCGGTCGCGGAACCGGTCGTAGAGCGAACCGTCGCTCTCGCGTTCGAGCGAAAGGCCGGTAGAGACGAGGAACTCCTTTTTATATCCCGCCGCCAGGGCGTCCTTCGACATCCGGTCGCCCCGCGCGGGGCAGAACCCGAGGCCGAACTTCTTGATCGTGGCGTCGGTCATGCCGCGCTTCTGGCGGAAATAGGCCATGCCCACGCTCATGCCCTCGGTCTCGTGGTGGAGGTAATCGGCGAAGTAGTCGGCCGCCCAGCCGTTGAGCGCGAACATCGACTCGCGGTCGTCGTTGCGGCGCACCTCCTCGTCGGACATCTCCTTCTCCTTGACCTCGATGCCGTAGCGTTTGGCCACCATCTTCAGGGCTTCGGGATAGGTGATGTTCTCGTGCTCCATCAGGAACGTGACGGCATTGCCGCCTTTGCCGCAGCCGAAGCATTTATATACCCCCTTCGAGGGCGACACGACGAACGACGGGGTTTTCTCGTTGTGGAACGGGCAGCAGGCCTGATAGTTCACACCCTTGCGCTTGAGCGTGACGTACTCGCCGATAATATCCACGATATTGGCGGCTGCATAAATGCGGTCTACTGTTTCCCTGTCGATCATGTCTGCAAAGATAGCAATAATTCCCCAACCCTTAGCGGGGTGCAAAAAGTTTTTGCCGGGCGGAGAAGATCAGTACCCAACCGTCCTGATGTCTTCCAGCTCGGCGCGGATGGCCTCGTTCAATCCGCAGGCAGGCACCAAGCCTCGGGTGATGACCCCGGAACCGAGCGTGTCATCCATCTGGCAGCGGAAGCAGCACTCCTGATTTTCCCGTGCACGGAGAAAAACAAGCTCAGGGCGCAGCGGGCGTATCTTCGTGCACCTTGTCCAACTCCCCGCGGCCGGATGCGGCGGCACATTGCCGCATGGCATACATCTCGGTCGTAAAATCGGCGATCACCCCTTCCGACATATCGAGGTGGCGCAGCACATCGGACTTGAACAGCCCGACAATCTCCCGGGCATCCTGCCGTTTCTGGCAGTTCGTAATAAGCCGCCCGCCCCGAACGTAATGACGACACCCAGGATCACGGCCAGGGAATTGAGCCGGAACGACTTCCAGCCTTCGCTTTCGAACAGCTTCATATGGCGTGGCGGGACAATTTTAACTGTCCCCGGTACGTTTCAAAACAGACGCTCCGCCTTGGCCAAACCGGGGCGACATTTCACCATACCGTTTTTTTTTACCTACTTTTTGCACCATGGATTTCAAGTTGGTATCGGATTACGCCCCGATGGGCGACCAGCCGGAAGCGATCGAACAGCTCGTCGGCTCGATCCGCCACGGCTCCAAACACAACACCCTGCTGGGCGTCACGGGTTCGGGAAAGACCTTCACGGTGGCCAACGTCATCGCGCAACTCAACCGCCCGACGCTGGTCCTGAGCCACAACAAGACCCTCGCGGCGCAGCTTTACGGCGAGTTCCGCAACTTCTTCCCCGAAAACGCCGTCGAGTACTTCGTCTCCTACTACGACTACTACCAGCCGGAGGCCTACCTCCCCGTCGACGGACACCTACATCGAGAAAGACCTCTCGATCAACGCCGAGATCGAGAAGATGCGCCTCGGCACGGTCGCCACGCTGCTGTCGGGCCGCCGCGACGTGATCGTCGTGTCGAGCGTCTCGTGCCTCTACGGCTCGGGCAACCCCGCGGATTTCCACGCCACGGCCATCAACATCCGGGTCGGGCAGGTCGTCAGCTACAAGCATTTCCTCTACAAGCTGGTCGAGGCGCTCTACACCCGCACCGAACGCGACCTGGAACCGGCGACGTTTCGCGTCAACGGCGACACGGTGGACATCATGGCGGCCTTCGGCGAGTTCGGCAGCCAGTGCTTCCGCGTAATGTTCTACGACAACGAGGTCGAGGCCATCCAGACCATCGACCCCGCGACGGGGCAGCGTATCCACACGCTCGACAACCTGACGCTCTACCCCACGAGCCTCTTCGTAACCACCAAGGAGCGCATCAACTCCGCCGTGCAGCAGATCTACCTCGACCTGGGCAGGCAGATCGAATTCTTCGAGCGTGCCGGACGCACGACGGAGGCGCAGCGGATCAAACAGCGCGTGGAGTACGACCTGGAGATGATCAAGGAGCTGGGCTACTGCCCGGGGATCGAGAACTACTCGCGCTACTTCGACGGCCGCGCCGCCGGGACGCGCCCCTTCTGCCTGATCGACTACTTCCCGAAGGACTACCTGCTCGTCGTGGACGAGAGCCACGTGACGCTGCCGCAGGTACACGCCATGTTCGGCGGCGACCGCGCCCGCAAGGAGAACCTCGTGGAGTACGGCTTCCGGCTCCCGGCGGCCAAGGACAACCGCCCGTTGACCTTCGCGGAGTTCGAACAGCTGCAGGGCACCACGATCTACGTGAGCGCCACGCCCGCGGACTACGAGCTGATGAAGAGCGAAGGCGTGATCGTCGAACAGCTGATCCGCCCCACGGGACTCGTGGACCCGCCGCTGGAGGTGCGCGTGACGATGAACCAGATCGACGACCTGATCGAAGAGATCGACAAGCGGGTGAAGAACGACGACAAGGTGCTCGTGACGACCATCACCAAACGGATGGCCGAGGAGCTTTCGAAATATTTCGACCGCGTGGGGGTGCGCAACCGCTACATCCACTCGGACGTCGATACGCTGGAACGCATCCAGATTCTGGAGGACCTGCGGGCCGGACTGTTCGACGTGCTGGTGGGCGTGAACCTGCTGCGCGAGGGTCTGGACCTTCCGAAGTGGCGCTGGTGGCGATTCTCGACGCCGACAAGGAGGGATTCCTGCGCAACGTGCGTTCACTCACGCAGATCGCGGGACGTGCCGCACGCCACTCGCAGGGCAACGTGATCCTCTACGCCGATACCTGCACCGAATCGATGCGCTACGCCATCGAGCAGAGCAACCGCCGCCGCGAGAAACAGGTGCGCTACAACATGGAGCACGGCATGCTGCCGCGCCGGGCGCAAAAAAGCGGCACGGGGCAAAGCACCCTGCTGTCCGCGCGCACCGACGTCCCGGAGATAGCGGCGGCCTACCCGCTCGCCGAAGACCACTACATGGCCGCCGCGGACGTACAGAAGACCTATGTCGCAAGCGAGAACATCGACACGCTGATCGACAAGGCGCGCGAGGACATGGAACGTGCGGCCAAATCGCTCGACTTCCTCGCCGCCGCGAAATTCCGCGACAGGATGTACGAACTGCAGAAACTCAAGGAGGAGAACCGGAAAGGCTGACACGCCCGGCCCCGCGGTTATTCGCGGACGGCGTTGCGGAAGGTGAAATACTTGGCGGCCAGGTAGCTGTACACCATCGTCCCCAGCGAGGCCATCATTTGCGAAGGCGTCGCCCAAAACCCGCACAACTCGACGAAGAATTTCAGGAAGAGATAATTGACCACCACCGAGCCGGCGACGGAGAGGAGGTAGCGGAAAAGCTGCGTCCCCGTGGCAAGCGGCGAACGGCGGAACGCCACATGGCGGTTCAGCCAGAACCCCGTGAAGAAGGTCAGCGGAAAAACGATCAGCATCGCCGCGACATGCGGGGAAACCGCGATGAAACCGAGGTCGAGCAGCTCCTTGTCGAGCACGAAATTATAGAGCAGGAAATAGCATCCCCAGCCGAAAACCACGTTCGCGCCGCCGCAAACGGCATAACGGAACGTCTGGCGCGGCAATAGCGCAGAAACAGGCCGGCGGTAGAACCAGTCGATGAAACGGATTATCAGCTCGGAAAGACGCATCAACGGGCAGTGTAAGTCCACAGCCCGGGGAAACGGTCGCTATAATTACGGATGAACAACGTACATGCCTCCGCATCGGGCGCCTCGAAAGGTGAAACCATGAATTTATTGCCGAAACGGTAGACCCCGCAGCGTACCGATGCATCCCTGGCTTCGGCATCCGCGGCGGCACGGGCCGCATTTTCCGGCGTACTGAAAACCCCCAACACGACATACCGGTGTCCCGAAACGAGCGATGCAGGCTCCGTGGAGACCCGTGCCGCCGACCCGGGACGCAGTCCGGCAGGTTTGGCATCCGCACGGGTTACAGCTGCATCCGCACGGTCACCGGCGCTGTCCGCCGTCCCGGCCGCACCCGCAGCACTGCTCCCGGCAACGTCGGTTTCCGCAGCCTTCGTTCCCGCAACTGCCGTCGCAGTCCCGTCGTCCGTCACACCGGCCGTCGCGGACGAATCGGCGGGGAATCCCCGCATCCGCGGCGGGCAAGGTGCGCGCAACTTCGGCGGCCGCACCGGGTTCCGGAATATCGGAAGAATTGATGCGCAGGAATTCGGCGCCGCCGAAACCCGCCGCAATCACGATCGCCGCGATGCCGACCCACAGCGCCCAGTCCAACCGGCGGGCAGGCTTGATCCGCACGGGCTCGTGCCCCTGCGGGTTTAGCAGCCTGTCGAACGCGGGTGCAAGCGTAAAATTCTTGAATTTGAGCACGCCGACGCCCTCTATGGTCAGCACGTCGCCCTCGCGCGTGCGGGAAAGCCAGCGGTCGTAAACATCCTGAGCTCCGGCAGCGTCGCAGTGCAGCGTACGTGCCAGTTCATCGGCAAGCGATACCCCCTGCTGCTGCGAAGAGAAGGATACCACGCGGCAAGGAGGCTGGACAGAGCGTTTGGAAAGCCGCCTGGCACCGCGCCGCTCGACAAAGAGCGACCCTACGCCGGGCAGGAACACCCCGCTGCCGGCGGCAAGCAGGTTGCCGACAAGGCGGTTCACTTCATCGACCATCGGGTAATTGCTCATCGTTTCTTCTTTTTTTGGAGTTGCTGCCGGGGCTTTCGGCACCGGGGGCGGGGGTAACTTCCGGGCTCGGACAGCCCCGGTAAATCATGTAAATACCCAGCACGATAAACGGAATGCTCAGCCATTGCCCCATATCGAGCACCCATCCCTGTTCGAACGCCTCCTGCTCGGTCTTGATGAACTCGATGAAGAAGCGCGTCAGGAAAATCCCGAGCAGGCCGATTCCGAACAGAATGCCCGGACGGCGGCGCGCCATGTCTTTCGCATAATAGAGCCAGCAAAGGATGCCGAAGGTGATCAGGTAGCAGAGCGCTTCGTAAATCTGGGTCGGATGCACCGCCGCGGGGGCGAACTCGTTCACCCACTTGGCCGAGCGGACGAATTCGAAGCCCCACGGCAGGGTCGTGGCCATGCCGAAGATCTCCGAATTGAACAGGTTGCCCAGCCGGACGACGGCACCGCCGATGCCCACCGCGATCATGATGCGGTCGAGCGACCAGATATAGGGCAGCTTGTTCTTGCGCGAGAACAGCCAGAGGCCGATCAAGAGGCCGATGGCGGCGCCGTGGCTGGCCATGCCACCGTCCCGGAAACCCGTGATGATCGTCCACGGCTTGCTGAGGTATTCCATCGGGTCGTAGAAGAGGCAGTGCCCCAGCCGCGCCCCGATGATCGTCGCCAGCGTACCATATATAAAAATCGACTCGGAGACCTTCGGCGGAAGCCCCTCACGCTTGCAGAAGTTATCGAAAAAACTTGGCGCCGATCAGGATTGCCAGCGCCCACATCAATCCGTAATAGCGGATGTCGAGCGACCCGATGGAGAAGAACACCGGGTCGAAATTCCAAACGATGCTTAACGGTCGTATCATTTATTCAGTTCTTGCAGGTTGACTTTTTTGAGCGTGAACGAGAAGGTGCTCCCCCACGCCGGGTTCGCTGCGCACGCTGATGCGTTCGCCGTGCGCTTCGATGATATGCTTCACGATCGCCAGTCCGAGGCCGGTACCGCCCTGCTCGCGCGAACGCCCCTTGTCGGTACGGTAGAATCGCTCGAAGACGCGGGGCAAATCCTCCTTACTGATTCCCAATCCGTTATCCTCCACCTCGACAAGTATTTTGTCCAGCATGTCGCGGAAACGGATGCGGGTCTGCCCGCCCTCCTTGCCGTAGCGGATCGAGTTGATGACGAGGTTCACGATGACCTGGCCGATGTAATGTTTGTCGGCCAGCACCCAGAACGGCGAGGGAAGGTTGTCGGCGCCCTTGATCGAAATCCGGATGCCTTTTTTGTCGGCCTCCATCTCGGCCTGCTCGGCGATCTCCTTCGTCAGCGCCACGATGTCGAACTTCTCCATTTCGAGGCGGTTCATGTTGCTCTCCAGCTTGGAGATGGTATCCAGGTCGTTGACGATATTGATCAGGCGGTCGATGCTCTTCTCGGCCCGCTCGAGGTATTTGCGGTTGATGAGCTCGTCCTCCAGGCCTCCGTCGAGCAGTGTCGAGATATACCCCTGGATATTGAAGATCGGGGTTTTGAGCTCGTGCGCCACGTTGCCCAGGTACTGTTTGCGGAACTGCTCAGTCTCCTTGAGGCGGGCGATCTCCTTGTCGTTCGTATCCGCCCACGCCGTGAGTTCCTCGCCGATATTCTCGACGTGCTTGTCCTTCAGCTCGGAGAAAATCTCGTGCGTATGCACGTCGCGCGAAAGCACGATGGAATAGATCGGTTTGAGCTTGTAAGCCACATACTTGCGGATGATGAACAGCGCCACGAGCGCCACGACGACAAAGACGGCGCCGCAGACGCACAGCGTCACCCACCACACCGCATCGAGCAGCGTCATCGTCCCGGCCACAATGGCCGTTGCGAGGAGCGCGATCCACAGCGATGCGCCCTCTTTGGTTTTGATGTATACCATAAGGCTTACTTCGTATAATTTTGCATGAGACGGGCGATGTACTTGCCCACGATGTCGAATTCGAGGTTCACGACCGAACCCACGCCGATGCGGCAGAAATTCGTATGCTCGAACGTATAGGGAATGATCGCCACGCGGAACGACGACTCCTTCGAGTCGCAGACCGTCAGGCTCACGCCATTGACCGTCACCGACCCTTTCTCCACGGTACAGAGCCCACCGCCCTGCGGTTCGTAGGCGAACGTACAGTACCAGCTGCCGTCGGCGTCCTCGCGGGCCGTGCATACGGCCGTCTGGTCGACGTGCCCCTGCACGATGTGCCCGTCGAGCAGGGCATCGGGTTTCATCGACCGTTCGAGGTTGACCAGATCGCCCACAGCCAGCAGGCCGAGGTTGCTCCTGTCGAGCGTCTCCTTCATCGCCGTGACCGTATACGTATCATCGCGGATGTCCACAACTGTCAAACATACGCCGTTATGTGCTATGCTCTGGTCGATTTTCAACTCGCGGCAAAAGTCCGCGCGCAGCGTAAAATCCTTATTCTGACGGTCGGTACGGATGTCCACGACCTCCGCCATGCGTTCCACGATCCCTGAAAACATATTCTCAACTGTTTATTATCAATTTGCCTTTAACTTTATACACCGAGCTTATATCACTGACATTCAGAATTATGTCGTCATAATTTTCCCGATCGCCGGCCACCAGGCGGAGTTTGTCCTCCCCGTCGGCGAGCCGAACTATCCGCAAAGTTACAATTTTTCGGCTGACAATCACATATTCCCCCCCGGGAATAATTGCATCCCGGTCGACGGCCTTCAGCAAGACCACCGCACCCGGCGGCAAGGCGTCCCCCATGGCACGTCCCATGTAACACATGGCAAGGTCGCACTCACCCGCCTGCGGGATGACCAGGCTGCTCTCAGCCTCGAGGTGGGTGACGTGCGCGATGGCCTGTTCGACATCCACATTATAAAAAGGTATCTGGGCGCCGCGCAGTTTCCCGTCCGCGAACATCTGCCCCTCCCCCGTCAGCAGCCACAATTTATCCACCTGCGGGAATTTGGAGACGATGCGGTCGGCCACGTCGAGCGAAATGCCGTTGTTACCGCGTTTAATCTGGTAGAGGTTTTCGCCGCGTGCAAGCCCGATATGGCGGGCGAAGTAGTTGGTTGACATGTTCGCCCATTTGATTACGGCTTCGATCCTCTGCCAATTATTCTGCTTTTCTCGCATTTTATTAGTAAAAATTAAAAAAAATTTGCATCTTTGCACACCCGGTCCCGTAGTTCAATGGATAGAATATAAGATTCCGGTTCTTACGATATGGGTTCGATTCCCGTCGGGACTACAAAGGCACAAGTGCACAGATTGCTGCACTTGTGTTTCTTTTTTGTTAGCGTCAATTCACAATCTTTTATTCAACAAAAATAAGAACAAATTTTCATTAGTCAATAAAAAATAGCATAATTAAGCCACAAAAATAACACATTCGGACAGATCACAAAAAAGTCCGTATCGCTTCGGGTACGGACTCCTCCAAGTCGTATTTCACGTCCCAGGGACGTGCAAACAGGATATATCAGTTGAATGTCAGAATGAAAGGCGCACTCCGAGACGGAGGGTCAGCGACAGGGAAGAATCGGTGCGCGATGTACGCAGGGTGGTTTCCGTAAAGTAGTGCGAAACCTCGGGCTCAAAGTAAAGCCCGACATAATTGCCGAGGCGGTACTGTGCCCCGACGGCCCCGGCCACCGACCACTGTACTTTGGGTTCGTCGACGGATTTGGAGCCGAACTTGGCGGACACGCATTTCTCGAGCATACCGCCTGCGCCCACGTACATCGAGAAACGCCCGGTTTCGAGGAACTGCCAGTTCAGGCGCAGGGGAACCCCGATGAAGTGAAGCTTTTGGCTGATATCCTCGCCGCCGGACTGCATGCTCACGTCCGACCATAACAACGTATAGTTCACACCGCTTTCGAGCGACAACCCGTACGCGAACTCCTTGCGCACCGAAAGGCCGAAGCTGAGCGGCTGATGGTGGCGGAACGAATAATCCCTCGTAATTGTATTTCAATTGCGCCATCGTGCCGTTGGTACCGCCTACAAATATGTCGGACATCACCAGATTGGGGCCGACACCGCCCGTCGCCCCCGATGAGCCGGTCACGCCGCCTGCGGCGAAGAGCGAAACCGAAGTCCTGCGCCGGGGCCGCCTGTGTTCCTGCATGTCATCGGCCAGGTAATCGTACGTGCCCGGGTATTTGCGGGACTGTACGGCCTGCCCGGCAGCCTCTTCTCCCGGGTTCCCGTCCGTGGCGGACGCCTGTCCGGCGACTGCCGCACGCACGGCCGGCCGCGTGCCGTCCGCCGCGGCATCCCCGGTAGCAGCAGCCGCTGCGGAACCGTTTCCGGCGGCCTCGTTCCCTGCCACTGCATTTTCCGCAACCGAATTACCGGTGACGGCGTTTGCAGCAACCGCCTCCCCGGCGGGCGCAGCCTCCGGACGTCAAAGCCGCTGCACGGCCGTCCTCGAAGCCCCGCATATCGGCGGCGGCAAGGGCATTCCGTCCCGGTGCAATCCCGGGAGCCGTCCCCGCACCGGGCCTCGCCCGGCAGCGCCGCAGCCCGCACGGCCTCTTCGGTCGGAACGGCTGCGCGGAGCATCTCCGCGAGATTCCCGTCACCGGCTCCCGCCGGTGTCCCTTCGACCTGTGTCATGTCCGCAGCAGAGCTGCCGCTGTCCGTCGCTGTTGCAATAACAAACCCTTTATCCCCTAAATCCCGGTTTTCATGCAGCAGGTATCCCCCGCCACCCAGGAAAATCAGCACAGCGGCGGCAGCGGCAGCAATCCGCGGCCAATGGCTACGCAACACGGAGATACGCGGGTGAGGCCCGAGCTCGCGCTCCAGCCGCGCCCAACCGTCGGCCGGGGGTGTCACCTCGGCGTCCCGGAGCGCACTCCGCATTACGTCTGTCCAGTCTTTATTTTGTTTCATAATTTAATGTGTCTCCATATAGGCCCCTATTCTGCGGGCCAGCAGTGCCCGCGCGCGGAATAACTGCGACGAGGAACTTTTTTCGTTGATCCCCAGCATCTGCGCGATGTCGCGGTGCGAATAGCCTTCGATGCAGTAGAGGTTGAACACCGTACGGTAACCGTCAGGCAATTCGCTGACGAACCCCATCAGCACGTCGCGCGGAATACGCGCCACTTCCGACGGGTCGGGCTCCGGGATGTCGGGCAACTGCCTTCCGTCGTCGAGCACCGTCATGCTCAGTTTGTTCCGGCTGCGGAGCCATTCGAGCGCCACGTTCACCGTGATCCGTTCCATCCAGGCACGCAGGGAACCGGGGCCGCGGTAGGAAAAACGGTCGAAAGCACCGTAAATCTTCAGGAACGCATCGTGCATCAGGTCTTCGGCGGTAGAACGGTCGCCCGAATAACGGAGGCAGACGGCCAGCAGACGGCCTGCATAGCGGTCATACAGCTCACGACGGGCCGCATTATCCCCTTTTCTGCACCCCTCGGCCAGTATCTGCTCCTCCATTCCCATATTTGCGTTCATCTTATAAACGGTGTAGCCATCAAAAGACTGCACGGCACCCGAAAATTTTTATGCCCATGCAGTATTCCGCCCCGCCCTGCATTTAATTAGTGAAGATAACGCAAAAATAATTATAAATATGAAAAGATTCGGATTATTTCTTCTCGTGACCATGGCTGCGGCCATTTTCACCTCCTGCAACGATTCGGACGGGGACTACCCCAGGCTTTCGGCTTTCGCTTCGGTAAAGCCGCTCGAAAATAACGATTTCTATGTCGTTCTCGACGATGGCAAGACGGTGTACCCGGGCGACAAAAGCCGCATAGGCAGCTATAAGGCCGAGGAAGACCAGCGCGTCGTCATATATTTCAACCTGCTGAATAACAAAGTGGAAGGATACGATTACAACATGGCGCTCTATTACATACAGGACATCTACTCGGGCGGCACGAAAGTCGTGACCACCCAAGAGGAACTCGACGCGTTGGAAGACGACAAAACCAGCTTCAAGGAGGCATTCCTCAACAGCAATTACCTCAATGTCTGGGTCGGGTTCAATGCCTGTGACCTCACGAAACACACCTTCCTGCTGGTACGCAACAACGTGACGGAGATCGCTCCTGAATACACGGAAGAGGGGTACCTGAACCTCGAACTGCGCCGCGACGCCCACGGCGACGAAGGCGGATACAACTACGACCGTTATGTCTCGTTCAAGCTGGATTCCTTCAAGGAGGATCTCGAAGGCAAGAAAGGTATCATCCTGCGTGTGAACACCCGCATGAACGGGGTGAAATACATAAAGATCGGGCTGCCGCGTGAGCAATAGCCGGAGCTTCCGGCAGCGACCCCGGCCCGCATATCCTGCGGGCCGGATTTTTTTTCGCCCCGCCGCGGCAAAGTAGCACAAAATCGTTATCTTTGCAACATGTCAATCGTACGCAACACAGAGAGCGATCTCGAATTCGAAAACAAGATACGTCCGCAGGAGTTGGAAACCTTCTCCGGGCAGGACAAGATCGTCGACAACCTCCATATTTTCATCAAGGCGGCGCTCATGCGCGGCGATTCGCTCGACCACGTACTGCTGCACGGCCCCCCGGGACTGGGCAAGACGACCCTTGCCAACATCATCGCCAACGAAATGCACGCGCAGCTGCGCGTCACATCGGGTCCCGTGCTGGACAAGCCGGGCGACCTGGCCGGGCTGCTGACCAACCTCAACCCCGGCGACGTGCTTTTCATCGACGAGATACACCGCCTGAGCCCGATCGTCGAGGAGTACCTCTACTCGGCGATGGAGGACTACAAGATCGACATCGTACTCGACAAAGGCCCTTCGGCACGTTCGATCCAGATCGAGCTGGCGCCTTTCACGCTGATCGGCGCCACGACCCGCAGCGGGCTGCTCACATCGCCCCTGCGCGCACGCTTTGGCATCCAGTGCCATCTGGAATATTACGACGCCCCGGTACTGGCCGGCATCGTCAGGCGTTCGGCACGCATCCTCGACGTCTCGATCGACGACGATGCGGCGCACGAGGTGGCCCTGCGCTCGCGCGGCACGCCCCGCATCGCCAACGCCCTGCTGCGCCGCGTGCGCGACTTCGCAATGGTCAAGGGCGAAGGGCACATCGACCTGGAGATCACCAGAATCGGGCTTTCGGCGCTCAACATCGACTCGCGCGGCCTCGACCAGATGGACAACAAGATACTCGGCACCATCATCGAAAAGTTCGGCGGGGGCCCCGTCGGGCTGAATACCATCGCCACGGCCGTCGGCGAAGACGCCGGCACGATCGAGGAGGTCTACGAACCGTTCCTCATCAAGGAAGGGTTCCTCAAACGCACGCCCCGGGGGCGTGAAGCCACCGAACTGGCCTACCGGCACTTGGGGGTCACCCCCCCCGGCAAACCCGAAACCCTGCTGTTTTGAGGCATCCGCCCGAACCGGCCGGCAGCCGTCACCGCCGCACTCCCCGATTCCGAACCAGACATTTTTAAAATATGACCCGCATTCGTCCATACCTGCTCACGTGCTGTTGCACCGCATCACTGTTACTGGCTTCTGGCAGAGCCACGCAACTCAGGGCGGAGACGCCCGGGGCGGAACCCGCGGTACAGGAAGCGCCTTGCGCTGCATTGGGCGGCCCGTTCGCCGCCGTACCCGGGGAAACGGCACCATCGGCCGGGAAGCAGGTCGCGCAGCGGGGCAGAGCGCAGTCCCTCCGGGCGCAGCACCTGGCCCCGCGCAACCGCTCGCAGCACACGTTCTTTGCCAACGCGGCGTATACGGCTGTCATCTCGACGCTTTACCTGGCCGAAAGCTCCTCCGGCTCGCTGAACGAAGGCTACGACATCAGTGCCGGGTACAACTGGACGTCGCGCCGGGGCTTCGGCGCCGGAATCGTCTACTCGGGCGGATTCCTCGCGGCCGAACGCAACGGGATCCGGCGCACGAGCCGCATCCACTACATCGCGCCGGAGTTCGTCGCCCGGCAGCGGGCAGGGCGCAGATGGCTCTTCCGGGAAAGCGCGGGCATCGGCTACGGCCGCTACATCCGCAGCTACGGCGATACATCGGGCAGCAGGGGCGGCGTAGGCATCCATGAATCGGCCTCGGTGGAGTTCATGCTGGGACGCCACATCGGCCTGGGTGCGGGGATCAGCGGGCAATGGCTGATCGTCGACTCGCCGGACGTGGACGACGGCGCCGAACTGAGCCTGTTCGGCATCTTCCGCTTCCAGTTCGGGGGAGGGTTGCGGGTTTATTTTTAACTCCGCCCCGTACGATGCCCGCTCCGGGACGGAAGGGCGCAATAATTGCAGGTTTTTTCACGTTGTGTCTTGTAGACACAAGCAAAACAGTTAGGATAATGAGAAAAGGTAAAATGGATCAGGAGGCTCTGCGCTATCACAGCGAAGGCCGCCCAGGGAAAATCGCGGTCGTACCGACGAAGCCCTATCACACGCAGCACGACCTGTCGCTGGCCTATTCGCCCGGCGTCGCAGCTCCGTGCCGCGAAATCGAAGCTAACCCCGAAGAGGTTTACCGTTACACGAACAAAGGCAATCTGGTAGCAGTCATTTCGAACGGCACGGCCGTCCTGGGACTGGGCAACATCGGTCCCCTGGCGGGCAAGCCCGTCATGGAAGGCAAAAGCATGCTCTTCAAGACTTACGCCGACATCGACGCCTTCGACATCGAAGTCGACGAAACCGATCCCGAGGCATTCATCCGCACGGTGAAAGCGATCGCCCCGACCTTCGGGGGCATCAACCTCGAGGACATCAAGGCCCCGGAATGCTTCGAAATCGACCGGAGGCTGAGCGAAGAACTGGATATTCCCGTGATGCACGACGACCAGCACGGCACGGCCGTCATCTCGACCGCCGCGATGCTCAATGCCGTAAAGATCGCCGGCAAGACGCTCGACAAACTCCGCGTGGTGGTCAACGGCGCCGGAGCGGCTGCCATCGCCTGCGCGCGGCTGTTCATCGCCGTAGGCGTCCGCCGCGAGAACATGGTCTTCTGCGACAGCCGCGGCGTGGTCACGACTTACCGTACGGACATCAACGAGATAAAACGCGAATTCGCGACCACGCGCCGCATCACCACGCTGGCCGAGGCGCTGCACGGCGCCGACCTCTTTCTCGGGGTCTCGACAGCCGACGTGCTGACGCCCGAAATGCTGCGTACGATGTCGACCGACCCGATCGTCATGGCGCTCGCCAACCCCGACCCCGAGATCGCCTACGACAAAGCCGTTGTATCGCGCCCGGACATCATCTTCGCCACGGGACGCTCGGACTACCCCAATCAGGTGAACAACGTGCTGGGATTCCCCTACATCTTCCGCGGGGCGCTCGACGTCCGGGCCACGAAGATCAACGAAGCGATGAAGCTCGCCGCGGCACATGCGCTCGCCGGGCTGGCCCAGGAACCGGTGCCGACAATGGTGCTGCGGGCCTATGCGCTCGAAAAACTCGAATTCGGCCGCGACTACCTGATTCCCAAGCCGTTCGACCCGAGGCTGCTATGTACCGTAGCGCCCGCCGTGGCACGCGCCGCGATCGAATCGGGCGTCGCACGGCAGCCCATCGCCGATTGGGACGCCTACACGGAAAAACTCCGCAATCAATATCAGTCGGAATAACAAAAAAACGATCTCCAATGATATGCACCCCGAAAGTTTTTTGTCGAACTTTCGGGGTGCAGGTCATAAAGGAGTAGGTTTTTCTGCGTCCAGATGCCGTCTTGCGCAGTAGCGTACGATCAAACGACTCTTCAAAGCATTATACGCCCAGCAACTTTATCCGTAAATATTGACAATCCGGATTTTTCTCGTAAAAAGAGTTGAGTGTGAATGACTTTCAGGTAGAAACAGCCGTCCGAAGCCCAAAACATGTCTGCATGCCCGGCATCAACCGGCATCCAGTTCATATAAGTCGCGGTCATAATTCTTTCTATCTTTCCTCCGTCCGTTATTCCATACAGTTCCGCATTGGATTCGGGGTCATAGGGATTGCCCGAAATACAAATAATATATTTCCGATTGGGCGAGAGGTACGGAAATCCATCGAAATCCCAGCCCGGAAGCGATGCCTCGCCCGTGGTTTTATCATAGAAATCATATCCCCACCATTCATTGCCTTGTATATAAATCACATACTGGTTCAGGATTTCATATTGCCCTAAATAGCTGAATTCGTTTCCTCCATCGCCAACGATCGGCCTATCGACGAGCCGCACCTCTTTTTCTTCGGCTTTCAGGGTAATCACACCATCGACCTTTCGAAAGGTCGCCGTATCCGCGACGAAATAATCGACTCTGTTATTGGCCAGGCTGTCGAACGTCTCTTTGTCGATCAATTCCACGTCCAAATACCTGTCAAGGATTTTTGAACTTTCATTATTGTTCTCATCCAGACAACTGACTACGTTCAAATCGTCAGGAATGAGTTTTATCTCCGAAAGGCCGCCCGCGGCGCTCTTTTTTCACGAAAACCTTTTCCCATCTCGAACCCTCTATCCAAGACCGTTCGTCCTGCCACTTCCGTGCGACTAAACTCCTGATACCATAAAAATCGGCCGCAGTATCGATGACCTCCAGGCGGTCGCCGTAGTTGTAATGTAACAGGCTCTTTGCATTTTCATCGGGTTCCTGCCTGGCATCGACGCCCCGCCTGTCGGTAACATAAACCGTCTCGATGACTTTAACCGAATGATAGTCTATCGGATAACCTTCCAGTTCTGACTCCGTCGGTAACGTGTCCTTCTCGGCCGTCCCGCTGTCAGCAGCCTGCGTTGTATCCGTTGTCGGTTTGTCGCTTTTTCTGTTCAGGCAGCTTACCGCCAGGAAACAGAGCGCTAAAAGAATTACTGTTTTCTTCATTGTTTCTCGGGTTCTTGTTTTCAAAATCAGCTCCGCCCTCCTTGCATTCCATGCTCAAAAAGCAGCAAAGACGCGTATTGACGATTCAAAACAGAGACTCAAAACAGCGCTGCAAAAAGCATCCATCTTCATCGGCCGCACGTCGCAATCGCCAATGCCTATAGGCACCACGATACGCAGCATGCCGTCCTCATTCTTCTTGTCCTTGCCCACCTCTTTGAGCAGCCGCTTCACATCGACGGGCGGCGTGAGGTCGAACCCCAGTTTTTTCAGCACCCCGGCGATCCGGTCGCGGTCTTCCGCCGTCAGTACGCCGAGCTTCACCGAGGCATCGGCGATCAGCGCCGTGCCCACCGCCACGGCCTCGCCGTGGTTCAGGCGGTTGGTACACTTCTCGATGGCGTGCGCCAGCGTATGCCCGAGGTTGAGCTTGCGGCGGTCGCCCGACTCGCGCTCGTCGCGTTCGACAATATCGGCCTTCACGCGGATCGACGCCGAAACGGCATCCGTAAGCAGGTCGGTATCGGAACGCAGGTCGTCGAAAGTCGTGGCTTCGATCCGCGCGAAGAGGTCGGCATCGGCGATGATGGCCGCCTTGACCACTTCGGCCAGCCCGGCGCGGAACTCCCGGTCGGAGAGCGTGCGCAGCATCCCGGGGTCGCAGATCACGAACCTGGGCTGCGAGAATGTCCCCGCCATATTCTTGTAGCCGTCGACATTCACGCCGTTCTTGCCGCCCACGCTGGCGTCGACCTGTCCCAGCAGGGTCGTCGAGACGAACCCGAAATCGAGGCCGCGCATGTAGGTCGCGGCGGCGAAACCCGCCACGTCGGTCACGATACCGCCCCCGATCCCCAGCACGAAAGTCGACCGGTCGACGCCCAGTTCGATGAAGCGGCGGTAGATCGATTCGACGGTTTGCAGGGTCTTGATACTCTCCCCGAGGCCGATCAGCACCGTATCGTAAGGAGCCAGCATCGGATGGTAGAGCCGGTCTATCGTGGCATCGGACACGACGACCACGCGCCCCCCGGGCAGTACTCCCGGCAGGATGTCGGACGTGGGCCCGATATAAATCTCGCTCTGCTGCCGAACGTTGAAGGTGGGTTTCATGATCTTAAACTTTTTAAGAAGCCAACAAATTTAGTATATTTTCCCGAGAAATTGTTACCTTTGCACCACAAATTCTTTTCACATGCAAAAACTACGCAATATTGCAATTATTGCACACGTGGATCACGGCAAGACCACGCTCGTAGACAAGATGATCCTGGCCGGCAACATCCTGCGCGACAACGCCAAGCAAACCGGCGAGCTGATCCTCGACAACAACGACCTGGAACGCGAACGGGGCATCACGATCCTCTCGAAAAACGTTTCGGTCATCTACAAGGACTACAAGATCAACATCATCGACACCCCGGGCCACGCCGACTTCGGCGGCGAGGTCGAGCGCGTGCTGAACATGTGCGACGGCGTGCTGCTGCTGGTCGACGCCTTCGAGGGCACGATGCCGCAGACGCGCTTCGTGCTGCAAGAAGGCGCTGGCGCTGGGCAAGAAGCCCATCGTGGTAATCAACAAGGTCGACAAGCCCAACTGCCGTCCCGAAGTGGTCAACGAGCAGGTTTTCGACCTGATGTTCACGCTCGACGCCACCGAGGAGCAGCTCGACTACAAGACCATCTACGGCTCGGCTAAACAGGGCTGGATGTCGCACAAATGGAACGAGCCGACCGACTCGCTCGTCCCGCTGCTGGACGCCATCATCGACGAGATACCCGAACCGGCCGTGGTAGAAGGCACGCCCCAGATGCTCATCACCTCGCTCGAATACTCCTCCTACACGGGCCGTATCGCCGTGGGCAAGGTGACGCGCGGCACGCTGAAGGCGGGGCAGAACGTCACGCTGGCCAAGCGCGACGGCGTAACGATGCAGAAGACCAAGATCAAGGACCTGATGGTCTTCGAAGGTCTGGGCAAGAAGAAGGTCGACGAAGTGCCGTGCGGCGAGATTTGCGCCATCATGGGCATCGAGGGTTTCGAGATCGGCGACACGATCTGCGACTACGAGAATCCCGAGCCGCTGCCGCCCATCGCCATCGACGAACCCACGATGTCGATGCTCTTCACGATCAACAACTCGCCCTTCTTCGGCAAGGACGGCAAATACGTCACCTCGCGCCACATCAAGGAGCGCCTCGACCGCGAGCTGGAGAAAGAACCTCGCGCTGCGTGTAACGCCCGGCCCGTCGGCCGATTCGTTCAACGTCTTCGGCCGCGGCGTGCTGCACCTCTCGGTGCTTATCGAGACGATGCGCCGCGAGGGCTACGAGTTACAGGTGGGCCAGCCCCACGTCATCGTCAAGGAGATCGACGGCAAGAAATGCGAACCGGTCGAGGAACTGACCGTCGACTGCCCCGAAACCTGCTCGGGCACGGTGATCGAACTGGCCACCAAGCGCAAAGGCACGCTCAGGAACATGACGTCGAACGGCGACCGCGTGCGGCTGGAGTTCGACATCCCCTCGCGCGGCATTATCGGCCTGAGGTCGAACATGCTGACGGCAACGGCCGGCGAGGCGATCATGACGCACCGCCTGAAGGATTTCGAGCCGTGGGTCGGCGAGATCGAGATGCGCACCAACGGCTCGATCATCTCGGGCGAGACCGGCACGGCCTACGCCTACTCGATCGACAAGCTGCAGGATCGCGGACGCTTCTTCATCAGCCCGATGGATCAGGTCTACGAGGGGCAGGTCATCGGCGAGCACACGCGCCAGAACGACATCACGGTGAACGTTACCAAGGCCAAGCAGCTCACGAACATGCGCGCCTCGGGTTCGGACGACAAGGCGGTGATCACCCCGCCGAAGGTCTTTACGCTCGAAGAGGCATTGGAATACATCCAGGCGGACGAATACGTCGAAGTAACGCCCCATTCCATGCGCCTGCGCAAGATTCTGCTGCACGAGGTGGACCGCAAACGCGCTTCGAAGTAAACGGCCGCCGCATAACGCATAAACCGAACCCGGAAAATGGATCATTTCACCTTATCGCTGGCCGTCGGCGCCGTCGCAGGGACACTGGACATCATCCCGATGATTTTCCAGCGGCTGCCGTTGCGTTCGTGCCTGTCGGCATTCTTCATCTACTTCTTTGCGGCGGTCATCGTCTTTTACAGCAACCTGCCCTACCTGCCTTGGTGGGCGGACGGCATGGCCGTCACGCTGATGCTGATGCTCCCCGTACTCTTCACCTTCTCGGGCAAGGAGCGCAAAGCCATCCCGGTGGTGCTGTTCAACGCCCTGCTGTTCGGGTTCCTGATCAGCGCCGCGGAAAAATACCTGGCCTGAGGCATCCGGCCGAAAAAAAACGGGACGGCATCCGTTTTTTTACCTATAGCATGCAGTATCAGGCAATTTCTCCGTTTATAAAAAGGAAACGAACGGAAAAACGACAGAGATGAAAAGATATATACTGACGCTCCTGCTGGCGGCCTGCGTATGCACGGCCTGCGATAAGGACGACGAATATGAAATCCGCGAATGGACGGTCGCCTCGCAACTGGGCATCGCCCACGGGGCGAGTACGTTGCAGCCCGTACTGCTCGTCAAGGCCAACGACGACACTTCGTGGCGCGCCGTATACGAGGGCATCGAGGGATTCGATTTCGAGGCGGGTTACGAATACCGGCTCCGCATAAAAGCCGAACAACTGCCCGATCCGCCCCAGGACGGCTCTTCGATCCGCTACACCCTGCTGGAGCAAATTTCGAAAACCCCGGCGACCTCGGTCATCCCCGACCAGTTCTTCCCGGTCTTCACGATGGAGGTCGCCCCGCAGCCGATGAATTACCGGGGACAGCGATTCCTGGGCGTACGGTTCCCCGAGTCCGGACTGAACGAATGGCAGCCGTGGCCGTTCCGCATCGAAGGGTTCGAATACGAACCGGGATACGTCTACCGGCTCCGCATCGGGACTTCGGTAATCCCGGCTCCGGACAGCCCCGAGGGCTATTACACCGTCTGCTACTCGATGCTCGACATGGACAGGCTGCCTGCAGAGGATTAAAATGCGGAGAAACGTCCTGAAAACAAAAACGACCCTTTCGGGTCGTTTTTTCATGGCAGGCAAACGGTCTCTCCCCGCGGAGCCCCGCCTCCGGACGTTGCCACCCCTTGCGGCGGAGGTTATTCCCCTTCGGGGTCTTCCTGCACCGGCACCCCCTTTTTCAGGGTGGCGAACGAAAGGATATGCCACGTCACGCCAATGGCGACGGCAAGCAGGGCTGCCTGCGCCCACCACCAGGCGGTAAGCAGCGCGAAAATGCAGTAGAGCATCGTCCCCCACATGAGCGTCAGGGAAATGATCTTGGCACGGAGCGGTATGGCGCGATTTTCGCGGAAGTTCCGTACATACTCGCCGAAACAGGGGTGTGCGAGCAGCCAACCGTAAAGCCGGGGCGAAGAACGCACCCAAAAGGCCGCCGATAGCAACAGGAACGGCGTGGTAGGCAGCAGGGGGACGAATATGCCGACGATGCCCAGCACGCACGAGATGCATCCCAATACGACGAGAAGAATTTTCATGGGGCAAAAATAGCACAAATTCGGGAGCCGGAAGCACGGCGACGGTTATTTTTCCTTATATTTGTAGAATAGAAACCGTATACGATACAAAACCAAAATACGATGAATAAAATAGGTATTGCCAGCGACCACGCAGGCTATGAAATGAAAGAATTCCTGGTAGGTTACCTCGACGCCATGGGTTACGAGGTGCTCGATTTCGGCGCACACTCGCCCGAGAGCGTCGACTACGCCGACTTCGCCCACCCGCTGGCCGAAGCGATCGAAAACGGCGAACTGGAACGCGGCGTCGCGCTCTGCGGTTCGGGCGAAGGGATGACCATGACCCTCAACAAGCATCAGGGCATCCGCGCCGGCCTGGCCTGGGAGCCCGAAATCGCGTCGCTCATCCGCCGCCACAACAATGCCAACATCATCGTCTTCCCGGCGCGTTTTATCACCAACGACGAAGCCGTGGCAATGCTCGACGCCTATTTCGCTGCCCAGTTCGAAGGCGGACGCCACCAACACCGCATCGAAAAGATGGTGATCCCTTGCGGCGCAGCCGGGGATGCGGCAAAATAAGGGACAAAACCTGCGGGCGCGGATTATTCCGCGCCCGTCGCATGCCAGGTCGGGCAATGACCGGCCCCAAACATCCCCGACGGATAAAGGAAATCGTATGTCCCGACTGCGGGCGCACGGTCAGTACGGCTTATTGCCCGTACTGCGGACAGCGTTGCGGCACGGCACCCCTCCCGGGGCACAGCTCCCGGGAAGCAGCATAACAAAACGAATATGCCCAAACACCAACTCTGCCGCAACTGCGGCCACGAAATCGACCACAACTACTGTCCGGCATGCGGACAACGCACGACGACCGACCGGCTGACCTGGGCGTCGCTGGTGGACAGCGTCTCTTCGACCTTCATCGGCGACGAAGCGTACGGCCTGCGGGGCATCAACATGCGCAAGGGCGCCGTGATGACATGGCTGGCGATCCTGATACACCCCTACGTTTCGGTCTCGGAGTTCATCCTGGGGCACCGCCGCAAATATTTCAACCCGGTGGCGATCCTGCTCATGCTCTCGACCTTCTACGCCGTCGTGTTCGCCCTCGTGGGCAAGGAGTTCACCCCTACGGCCCGGGCCGACTCCCCCCTGTTCCGGTGGCTTATCTGTTCCTACTACGACTACGCCACGCTGCACCCGGCGGCCAACATGCTGCTGATGCTGCCGTTCTATGCATTGGCGATGAAAACCGTGTTCCGCAGGCGCTCCGACCTCAAATATGTGGAATACCTCTACATAGGCATCTTCCTGTCGGTGTTCGAAATCACGCTGATGATCCTCGCGCTGCCCGCCGAACTGTTCATCCCGTGGTACAGTTCCTTCTACATGCAGATGCTGCCCGTCTTCATCTATACGGGATTCGTATTCCGGAAACTGTTCGGGCTGAAGAAGAAAGGCGCCGTCCTGCGCACGCTGCTGGCGAACGGACTGCAATATGTCTATGCATTTTTCGCAGCCCTGGGCTTGTTGACGCTGTCGCTGGGCATCTATTATCTGGTCGCCCCCAAAAAATTCAAGGAGGAGCTCAATATCCGCAACAGGGACGCCAGGACAGAACAGGTCGAAGGGTCGCAGCAGGGAGAAGGCGCGCTGAACGACATCCTGAACGGATTCTTGGACGGACTCCTCCATGAGGACGAAGCGGATAAAAGCTCCGGAAAGGACGGGGAGGACACCGCAGGCACAAGAGATGAACCACAAAAAGATGTCCCGGAAAACAGACCGGAAACGGAAAAAACCGCAGCAGCAGGGGACAATCCCCCTGCGGGAAACACCGCAGGTCGTCAGGGCGGCGGGAAGACCTTGCCTGGAAAGTAAGTTGCGGGGAGCACCCCGAAGCGGCGATGCGGCAAAGCGGTAGCCCGGGAAAGCGGCGAATTGCTAAACGCGCGCAAGCTCAGACGGGCCCCGGGATGAAGGAAAACCGAGATGCGGAAAAGGGCGGAAAACCAAGCTAACAAAGGGGTTGTCCCTCGCTACAACATATAGACAAAGGGGGTCTGCAGCCGCAGGCTCCCTGCTTTTTGCGCATCGTCGAAAAGTCCGAACACGGCCGAGCCGCTGCCCGACATCGAGGCATAGACCGCTCCGGCCGCAAGCAGGCTGTCACGGGCTTCGCGGATGGCAGGATGCGCCGCGAAGATATGCGGTTCGAAATCGTTGGTCACCAAACCCTGCCACTCCGCCACAGGCCGCCGCAAGCGCTCCGCGAGGGGTACTTCGGGCACATGCGGACGTACCCCTGCGTAAGCCTCGCGCGTCGAAACGCCCACGTCGGGTTTCACGATAACGAGCGTCATTCCCGCCAGGCAGAGCGGGTAAGGCTCCATGATCTCACCCCTCCCGGTGCAAAGCTGCGGGGTGTTGCGCACGAAAAAAAGCCGTGTCGCTACCCAGCTCGGCGGCAAGGGCGACCAGCTCCGCCTCGGCAAGCCGCAGGCCGAAAAGCCCGTCGAGCGCCAGCAGTACGGCGGTGCCGTCGGACGAACCGCCCCCCGAGTCCGGCACCGAAAGGCACCCGCTTGTCGAGGCGTATCTCCACGCCGTCCACGCCGTAGCGCTCCCGCATCAGCAGGAACGCCTTGACGCAGATGTTCTCCCCGGGGGTGCAATCCACCGCCAGCCCTTCGGAGAGGAACCGCACGCCGGGCACGGCCGTGCGCGTCACCCCGACCACGTCGTACAGTCCCCGCACGGGGAACATCACGGTCGACAACTCGTGGTAGCCGTCCTCACGGCGGCGCAGGACATCCAGCCCCAGATTTATTTTGCAGTTTGCATGCAGGATCATACGACAAAGATATAAAATTTGTACTTTTGCCCTATGAAATTCCGCACCGAAATCGACATTGCGCCCCTCGGGGTGAAAATCGGATACGGGAACCGCATCCTGGCCCTCGGTTCCTGCTTCGCCGAACACATCGCGAGACGGCTCGCCGAAGCCCGGTTCCGCATCGTCACAAACCCCACGGGCATCCTGTTCAACCCCCTCTCCATCGCCGCCGCGCTGCGCAGCTATGCGGACGAGACGCCCGTACAGCATTCCGAGCTGGACTTCGACGGCGAACTGTGGTTCCACTACGGGTTCCACGGCTCTCTCTCGGCCGCGTCGCCCGACGAGGCGCTGGCTGCGATGAACGCCGCCCGCAAGGCAGGCGCCGAAGCCCTGCGCCGTGCCGACCGGGTATTGCTGACCCTGGGCACGGCATGGGTCTACGAACACAACGGGCAGGTGGTAGCCAACTGCCACCGGCAGCCCGCGACCGAATTCGTACGGCGCAGGCTGGGCGTCGCGGAGATCACCGGGGCATTTTCGGCCCTGCTCGCAGGGCCGCTCGCAGGGAAAGAGGTGATCCTCACGGTCAGCCCCGTGCGGCACCTCGGCGACGGGCTGGAAGGCAACGCCGTGAGCAAGGCCACGCTCCGCCTGGCGGCCGAAGAGCTGGCCGCGGCGCACGCCGCCGTCCACTACTTCCCGGCCTACGAAGTGCTTAACGACGACCTGCGCGACTACCGTTTCTACGCCGACGACCTGGTGCACCCCTCGGCGCAGGCCATACAATACGTCTGGGAAAAATTCATCCCCGCAGTGCTCTCGGACGAGGCACGACGCCTGCTCCCCGACGTGCGGCACATCGTCGTCGCGGCGGCGCACCGTCCCCGCAACCCCCGCAGCGAGGCCTACCGGGAGTTCTGCCGCCGCAGGATAGGCGAGATCGCAGCACTGCCGCAGGTCGATTTTCAGGCCGAGGAGGAATATTTCCGCAGATGTATCGAAATAAATTCGTAAATTTGCGGCCAATCACACACACGCAATGAAGCACAGGATCATTTTACTTGCCATAGCCGCCCTGGCGGCATTCGAAGCCGCGGCGGCACGCCCCCGCCTGGTCGTCAACATCGTCGTAGGCTCGATGCGCGCCGAAGACCTCGGCCGGTATGCCGGCAACTACGGCGAAGGCGGGCTCAGGCGCCTGCTGGACGGGGGCACGGTCTTCGCCGACAGCCGCTACGACTACCAGCAGACCACGACGCCCGTATCGCTCGCCACGCTCACCACGGGCGCCATGCCTTCGACGCACGGTGTAATCGGCGCCCGCTGGCGCGACTACGTCGAAAACGACGCCGTGGAACTGATCGCCGGGCGCAAGGGCCCGGGGCCCTACAACCTGATAGCCCCGACGCTCGCCGAGGCGCTCCTGCAACACGAGCCCGGAGCCAAAGCCGTCTCGGTTGCCACCGAGGCGATGTCGGCGGTCATCATGGCCGGGCACGGCGGCGAGGCCTTCTGGCTCGATTCGGCGCGCTGCGGCTGGGAAACGTCGCCCTATTACGCCCCCCCGAAGTACCCGAATGGGTAGCCCGCAGCAACCGCGAACGCTACAACCTCTCATACATCACCCCGAGTGGCGCACGCTCTACGAAAAGGGACGCTACCTCAACACCCGCAACTGGGACATCGTTCTCACGGGCAAAAGCAGGAAAGACAAGGACGAGCCGGGGGAAGGGCGCCTGAAACTCACGTCGGACTACGACAAAATGCTCTACACCCCGGCGGGCAACACCGCCGTGCTGGGCTTTGCCAAGCAGGCCATCGCCCAGTTCAAACTCGGCGACGACGCGACGCCCGACCTGCTGAACATCTGCCTCGACACGCCGCGCCGCATCAGCGAGGCCTACGGCCCCGAGTCGGTCGAGGTCGAGGACATGTACTACCGCCTGGATCGCGACCTGGCCGATTTCCTGACCTTCGTCTTCGCCCAGGTCAGAAACGGCGAGGTGCTCGTCGTCTTCACCTCCGACCACGGCACCAGCCCTTCTTTCGACACGGGGCACGAAGAGAGCGACCGGTTCAACACCCGCCAGTTCGAGGTGATCGTCAACGGCTTCCTCAACGTCCGCTACGGCATGGGCGACTGGGTGCTGGAGTACGAGGACAAATGCGTCTACCTGAACCACAACCTGATCTACGAGCGGGGACTCGACCTGGCCGAGGTGCAGAACGAGGTGGCGATCTTCGCCATGCAGTTCCGCGGCGTCTCGCACGCCCTCTCGGCCACGGCCATGCGCACGAGCTACTTCGGCAGCGGCTATGCCCGCAAGATGCAGAACAGCTTCTACCCCCGCCGTTCGGGCGACGTCATCCTGAACCTGATGCCCGGCTGGATCGAGGAGCAGGAGCGCTGCTGGTCGTCGTCGGGGTCGATGTACGGCTACGACACACAGGTTCCGCTGGTATTCTACGGCGTCGGCGTCGGGCCGCAGCGCATAAAGCGCCGCATGGACATGACAGCCGTGGCTCCGACCGTGGCACGTATGCTGGAGATCACCGAGCCTGCGGCATCGGAAGGCGAAGTACTGCCGGAAATAATAGATTTGTAAGGATTTAAAGCAAAAGATATGGACAAGATACAGGAGGAGATCATCGGGGAGTTCTCGGTATTCGACGACTGGCTCGACAAATACGACTACCTGATCGGCCTGAGCGAGACGCTCCCGGCCATCGCCCCGGAACACCGCACCGAACGGTACCTGATCGACGGCTGCCAGTCGCGCGTGTGGGTAGACGCACGCCTGGAGGACGGCAAGGTCTACTATGCCGCCGACAGTGACGCCATAATAACGAAGGGCATCATCGCGTTATTGATACGCGTGCTGAACGGGCGCACGCCGCAGGAGATCCTCGATGCCGACCTCTATTTCATCGACGCCATCGGCCTGAGCGCCAACCTCTCGCCCACGCGCTCGAACGGCCTGTTGTCGATGGTCAAACAGATGCGGCTCTATGCGCTCGCGTTCGCAAGCAAAAGCGAAAAATAACAGACAGCCATGACACCCGAAGACATACTGAAGGTAGAGAAGGACATAGTCCTTACGCTCAAGAACATATACGATCCCGAAATCCCGGTTAACATCTACGACCTGGGATTGATCTACGAAATAGACTACACGCCCGACGGCGTGGCGAACATCCGCATGACCCTCACGGCGCCCAACTGCCCCATGGCCGACATGCTCGTGGAGGATGTCAACCAGCAGGTTGCCAAGGTCGACGGCGTAAAGGCGGTGAATGTCATCCTCACGTTCGACCCCGTATGGGACAAGAGCATGATGTCGGAGGAGGCGCTGCTCGAACTCAACATGTTCTGACATGGGCGCGGAACAGGAGCATCGGATGCTGAACCGGCTGCAGGCCGGGGCCGGGACGTACGCCTGCGGCGGGTACCTCGCCGGGCTGGGCTCCCTGCAGCGCAGCGAAATATGCACGGCACTGCTCTTCAGCCGGCTGGAACGCAAGATGCGCATGGTCGACGCCCTGCGGGAAGAGGCTTCCGAGAACTGGAACCAGACCTTCTACCTGCTCTATTTCCGCACGCTGGGCGACCGCCGGAACCAGGAAGCGTACCTCTCGCTGGCACGCCGCGTCCCCTACAAGGTCGTCCTGCGCGAACGGCTGGCGCCGCGGGCCGTCGAAGCCATGTTCTTCGGGGCTTCGGGGCTGCTGACGCTCTATCCGCACGACGCGTACACGCTCGACCTGGCGCGCGACTTCGAATACCTGGCGGCCAAATACGACATCGAACCGCTGGATGCCGGGGTCTGGGAACTGGACGAGATACGCCCCGCCAACCATCCCGTACTGCGTCTGGCACAGGCGGCCGAGTTCTTCATACAGGACGAATTCGTAATGGAACGCGCCATGTCATGCCGCACGGAAGAGGATATCCGGCGGCTGTTCTGCATCGAAGCGTCGGACTACTGGCGCACGCACCACATCCCGGGGATCGCAAGCGACGAACACCCCAAGCGGCTGGGCGCGTTCAAGGCCAATATCATCGGCATCAACCTCGTTTCCGTCCTGCAATTCGCCTACGGCAGCGTCACCGGGCGCGAAACGCTGCGCGACAGCGCCCTCACGCTGCTCGAACGCCTGCCAGCCGAGGACAACCGTTACATGCGCAACTGGCGCAACACGGGCGTTATGATCCGCAACGCGTTCGAATCGCAGGCGCTGCTGCAACTCGCCACGGAATACTGTCCTGCAAAACGCTGTACGGAATGCCCCGTCGGACGGCGCATCCTGCAAAGCATAAGTTCAACCGAATAACAGGCAACGATGGAAAAGCAATCCCCCCTCATAAGCGTCATCATGCCACTCTACAACGCAGAGCGATTCGTCGGCGAAAGCATCGGCAACATCCTCGGACAAACCGTCGGGGATTTCGAGCTGATCGTTATCGACGACGCCTCGACGGACTCCTCGTACGACATCGCAAGCCGTTATGCCGCGCAAGACGCACGGATCGTCCTGATGCGCAACGACGCGAACCACGGCGCCGCCTATACCCGCAACCGGGGACTGGAGACAGCGCGCGGGAGTTTCATTACGTTCATGGATGCCGACGACCGCTGTTCGCCGGAACGTTTCGCCCGCCAGACAGCATTCTTCGGACAGCACCCGCAGATCGACCTGTGCGGCAGTTACTATACGATGTTCGGGCCGGACGATGCCCGGGAACAGAAGATCCAGGATCCCACCACGCACGAAGGAATCCGGATCCAGATGCTTTTCGGCTGCCCGTTCGCAATGTCGGGCGGTCATGATGCGCCGCGGGGCCTTCCTGCGCTCGGGCGTCCGGTTCCGGGCGACCATGGCGGAAGACTACCTGTTCTGGGCGGAACTTTCCGGGCACATGCGCATGGCCAACATCCCGGAACACCTCTCGTTCTACCGCAGGTGGGAAAACCAACTTTCGACCAGCCAGTTAGACCGGCAAACCCTCAGCGCGCAAGCTATCCAGCGGGATCTGCTGCGCACAACCCTCGGCATGACGCTCACCGACGAGGAATCGCGGATATTCACGCAGATGAACCTCCGGGTCGGGACACTGCGGCGCGACGAACTTACGACCTACCGCGGCCTGCTCAAACGACTCTACCGCGCAAACTCCGAACGCAGGGCCTACGATCCGAAACTGCTGCGCAAACGGCTGGTTTACCGTTACAAGCTCGCCTGCAAATGTTTCTATCCCTCGTGGACCGTAAAAAATCAGGAAACGCCTGCTGTGGCTCGAACTCCGGTGATATGAAAAAGTCAGCATCATAATCCCGTTGTACAACCTCGAAAAACTGATCGGGAAATGTATTGCCTCGGCCCTTGCGCAGGATTTATCTCCCGAGGAGTACGAAATTCTGGTCATCGACGACGGGTCGACGGACGGGTCGCTCGCAGCCGCCGAAAAGGCGGCGCAGGGGCACCCCAACGTACATGTATATACCAAACCCAACGAGGGGCTGAGCCGCACGCGCAACTACGGCACCGACCGCGCCGCGGGCAGGTACGTCATGTATCTCGACGCAGACGATTACCTCGAACCGAATGTCCTCGGGCGCCTGGTGGAAACCATGGAGTGCGGAGGGCTCGACATGCTGTGCTTCGAAATAGCGGGAATCGACGAAAACGGCAACGACGTCCCACTCTGGAGCGACGGGATTTCCGCAGGCAACGGCTCCGACGTGCAGCGCGGAGTCGATTTCCTGCAACGCGACCGGTTCCTGCCGATGGTATACGCCTACCTCTACTCGCGGGAGATGCTCGACGCCAACTCGCTGCGGATGACCCCGATCTGGCATGAGGACGAAGAGTTCACACCCCGCGCATTGTATTACGCACGGCGGATCCAATACCTCCCCGTCCGGGTTTACAACTACCTGCAACGCAGCGACTCGTTCATGGGCAATTACAAGCCACAAAGTCGCTTAGACCTCGTACGCGCAATGAAAAGCCTGACCTGTTTCGCCTCCCGCATCGGGGCGGAAGACCCCTCAGGCGCCCGTCTGATGCGCCTGCATGTGGGCAAGACCATGAGCCTGGCATGCAAACAGACCGTGGTGAGGCAACTCGGCAACGCCCGCGAAATGCTCCGGGAAGCCCGCCGGCAAGGCATCATGCCGCTCGAATTCCGCCGCCGGGATTTCCGGCATTTCCTGATAAACCGCCTGCCGGGCCTGTACGTTCTCTACTATAAGTTACACAAAAAGCGGAAATAGGCGGTCGCGCCAATTATCATCCGGAATCATTCGTTCGCCGCCCGGGGTGCGTCGGGCATATAGCGGCGCAGGACGTTTTCCAGCTCCGCGCCCCGCAAATTCCAGCCTTTTTCGAGAATGCGCCCGTCGGGGCCGAGAAGCAACAGCGTCGGGAAAAAAGTAATCCCGTAAGGGTTTCGCCGCACCTTCCCGTTATCACGGTCGGCGATCACCGTCCACGGCATCGCATACTTATCCATAAAGCCGCGCAATTCGGCTGCGGTATTGTCCGCGACGCCGACGATCTCGAATCCGCAATCCCTGAAACGGGCATAAATATCCGGGTAATAATTACGGATTTCATACACACAGGGGCCGCACGACAACGCCCAAAAAATCCAGCAGTACATACTTTCCGGCGAAATCACCGGGGAAATGCACCGTCCGGCCCGCCATATCGACGGCCGTGAAAGCATAGGGCCGGAAGCCTACCTGCATGGCTTCCCGGCCTTCGGCATCGGGAACGCACTCCAGACGCAGGTAACGTCCGTCGGGCGCCAGGCTGTCGAGCAGGTACCACGCATCACCCAAACGGGCATATTCTTTCAAGTCATACTCCGCACTTCCGTTCCGGGTCGCGATCTTAATTGTGCATAAATGCCGGTTGTACGAACCCTCAGGCACGATCGTACATGCGTACTCCACACCGTCGAGCGAGAACCGGCCTTGCGTCGTCTCCCACATCAACAGGTTACGCTCCCCGAACCGATCCGAAAGTTCCACCCAGGTTATATCCGGCACGATTTTCTTGTTTACGACGCGTTCGTAGGCCATCCTTACCAGCGGGGCTGCTCCCCAAGCCGGTAATCGGTTTCGTCCGAAAAATCGTAGTCGCCGTCGGTATCGAACATCACATGTTCCACCCCGAACCGTCGCGGCCGAATGCAACCATCAGAAATATCCGCACGGGGTACGGAGAATAATCCGTCGTATCCCGCTGCCATGCCTCGAATTTCCGCATGCAGGTCTGCTCATCGACCTTCCCGGCACAAAAACCCTGATAGAGAGCCTGCGGGAAGTCGTCCGTCACGGAATAAGCCTTCCACTCGTCAGGCAATCCGGTCGCCCGGGGACGGAGTTCGGCCAAAGGTACGGTATCGTCCTCAAGCGGGAATGCCCATATGGTTGACTTTACGGCCGGTTTCTGTTTTTCGAGATGTACCTCGATGACCCGGGACTGGGCATGACAACAAAACGCACAGGCGAGGAAGAGGATTGCCAGGGAATACCGGGCCGGAAGAAGTTTAGGCTCCATGAACGACAGATTAGTGGGGTTAACGCAAATTGTTAACAAACATAAGGGTTTTGCAGGGAAATCAGGAATTTACGGGCAAATATATTTTTTTGCGGCAAACGGGGACTCCTCCCCGCAATATTTTGTGGTTTTGAAAGAAATCATTACTTTTGTAAGATTTACGGACACAACCCCGAAATAACTGAAATCACATATGGAAATAGTTGCAAGTTTAATCAAACTTTTCTTCGGCTCGAAAGCCGACAAAGACCGCAAGCAGATCGAGCCTTACCTCGAGAAGATCAAGGCGGTATGCCCTTCGATAGAAGCCCTTTCGAACGACGAGCTGCGCGCCCGGAGCGAGGCGCTGAAGAAGCAGATCGCCGATTTCATCGCCCGGGACGAGGCCGACATCGTGGAACTGAAGGCCAAACTTGAACTGCCCGAAACCTCGCTGGAGGAGAAGGAGCGTATCTCGAAGGAGATCGACGAGACGACCAAACGCATCGACGAGAAGATCGAGGAGAAACTCGACGAAATACTGCCCGAAGCCTTCGCCATCATGAAGGATACCGCACGCCGCTTCGCACAGAACGACGAGGTGGTCGTCACGGCCAACGATTTCGACCGGGATCTGGCCGCCGAGAAGGACTTCGTCCGTATCGAGGGCGACAAGGCCGTCTATGCCAACCACTGGATGGCGGGCGGCAACGACCTGAAATGGGACATGATCCATTACGACGTACAGCTGTTCGGCGGCGTGGTGCTCCACAAGGGCAAGATCGCCGAGATGGCTACGGGTGAAGGAAAGACCCTCGTCGCAACGCTCCCCGTATTCCTCAACGCGCTGGCCAAAAAGGGCGTGCACATCGTGACGGTCAACAACTACCTGGCCAAGCGTGACTCGGAGTGGATGGGCCCGATGTACCAGTTCCACGGGCTCTCGGTCGCCTGCATCGACGACACGCAGCCCAACTCCGACGCCCGCCGCAAGGCATACATGGCCGACATCACCTTCGGTACGAACAACGAATACGGCTTCGACTACCTGCGTGACAACATGGCCATGTCGCCCGCCGACCTCGTGCAGCGCAAGCACCACTTCGCCATCGTCGACGAGGTCGACTCGGTGCTGATCGACGACGCCCGTACGCCGCTCATCATCTCCGGCCCGGTACCCAAAGGCGACGACCAGCTCTTCGAGCAGTACTGCCCGGCCATCGAAAATCTCTACAACCTGCAGAAAAACCTCGTGACGGGCCTGCTGGCCGAGGCACGCCGGCTTATCTCGGAGGGCAAGAACGACGAGGGCGGCGTGAAGCTCTACCGTGCCCACAAGGGTCTGCCGAAGTACAAACCGCTGATCAAATACCTCTCGGAACAGGGCGTCAAGGCGCTGATGCAGAAGACCGAGAACACCTACATGCAGGACAACAACCGCCGTATGCCGGAGATCACCGACGACCTGTTCTTCGTCATCGACGAAAAACTCAATTCGGTGGAACTGACCGACAAGGGACACGAGGTGCTGTCGAAATATTTCAACGAGGACGGGTTCTTCGTGCTGCCCGACATCGGCGCCGAGGTGGCCGAGCTGGAGAAGAGCAACCTCTCGGACGAGGAGCGTGCGCAGAAGCGCGACCAGGTGGTCAACGACTATTCGATCAAGTCGGAGCGCGTGCACACGATCCACCAGCTGCTGAAAGCCTACGCCATGTTCGAGAAAGACGTCGAATACGTGGTGATGGACAACAAGGTGAAGATCGTCGACGAACAGACGGGGCGTATCCTCGACGGGCGCCGCTATTCGGACGGCCTGCACCAGGCCATCGAGGCCAAGGAGCACGTGAAGGTCGAGGCTGCGACGCAGACCTTTGCAACGATCACGCTGCAGAACTATTTCCGCATGTACCACAAGCTGGCCGGTATGACCGGTACGGCCGAAACCGAGGCTTCGGAGTTCTGGAGCATCTACAAACTCGACGTCGTGGTGATCCCGACGAACCGCCCGGTGATCCGCGACGACCGCCAGGATTTCATTTACAAGACCAAGCGTGAGAAATACAACGCCGTGATCGAGGAGATCGTGAAGCTGGTCGAGGCGGGACGCCCCGTACTGGTGGGCACCACCTCGGTCGAGATTTCGGAGTTGCTGAGCCGCATGCTCAAGCTCCGCGGCATCAAGCATAACGTCCTCAATGCCAAGCAGCACCAACTGGAGGCGCAGGTCGTGGCCGAGGCCGGACGCTCGGGACAGGTGACCATCGCCACCAACATGGCCGGCCGTGGTACCGACATCAAGCTGACGCCCGAGGTCAAGGCAGCCGGAGGTCTTGCGATCATCGGCACCGAACGCCACGAAAGCCGCCGCGTCGACCGCCAGCTGCGCGGACGTGCCGGACGTCAGGGCGACCCCGGATCGTCGCAGTTCTTCGTATCGCTCGAAGACGACCTGATGCGCCTGTTCGGGTCGGGCCGCATCGCCTCGATGATGGATCGCATGGGGCTGAAAGAGGGCGAGGTGATTCAGGCCGGCATGATGACGCGGGCCATCGAGCGCGCCCAGAAGAAGGTGGAGGAGAATAACTTCGGTATCCGTAAGCGCCTCCTGGAGTATGACGACGTGATGAACTCGCAGCGCGAGGTGATCTACACGCGCCGCCGCCACGCGCTCTACGGCGAGCGGATCGAAATCGACCTGAACAACATCATGTACGACTACGCGGACAACTTCGTGGAGGTCAACCGCGGCATCGAATTCGAGGATTTCCGGTTCGAGCTGATCCGCGAAGTCGCCATCGAGCCCTCGTTCGACGAGGCGACCTACGGCTCCGCAAAACCTGCCGAGCTGGCCGAACTGATCGTAAAAGACCTCAAGGATGCCTATGCACGCCGCGCGAAATCCGTGGCCGACACGGTACGCCCCGTGATGGAGCGCATCTACGAGGATCGGAAAGAGCAGTTGGATTCGAACATCTATTTCCCGATCACCGACGGCCACCTGGGTTACAACGTCCCGGTAAACCTGCTGAAATGCAAGAATTCGGACGGGGCGGAGATCTTCAGGGTATTCTCGAAGGTGGTGATGTTCACCTCGATCGACGACGCATGGCGCGAGCACCTGCGCGAGATGGACGACCTGCGCCAGAGCGTGCAGAATGCCACCTACGAGCAGAAAGACCCGCTGCTGATCTTCAAGTTCGAATCGTTCGGGCTGTTCTCAAAGATGATCGTCAAGGTCAACCGCGACGTGCTGGCCATCCTCAACAAAGCCTACATCCCGGTGCGCGACCAGAACGCCGAGGCCGTACAGCGGGAGCGTCAGGAGCGTGCCAAAGTCGACGTCAACAAGTTGCAGGCCTCGCGCATGCAGGCTGCGGCCCAGGCCGGGCAGCAGGAGCGCCAGAAGCCCATGCCTCTGCATGTCGAGAAGAAGGCCGGACGAAACGATCCCTGTCCCTGTGGCAGCGGCAAGAAATACAAGCAGTGCCACGGAAAAGGAATTTAACCACCTGCAAACAAGTTCGCCCGTACGGTGAAAACCCTGATAAAATACAGCATAACAGCCGCGGCATTCTGCCTTGCCTGCGGGGCGGGCCGCGCAGCTGCGCAACAGCAAGGCAAAGCCCCGAAGCAATACGACGTGGCGGCCTATGTCTACCCCGCCTATGCATCGGACGACCCGCGCCTGCGGCCTTTCTGGCCGATGGGGATCGGGGAATGGGAAACCGTCATGACCATGCAGCAACGCAATCCGGGGCACTACTGGGATCGCAAACCGCTGTGGGGCTATGTCAACGAAGCCGACCCGGCGGTGATGTCGATGGAGATCGAGCAGGCGACCCGTCACGGCGTGAACGTCTTTATTTTCGACTGGTACTGGTACGACGGACGGCCTTTCATGGAGACCACGCTCGACAACGGGTTCCTGAAGGCCGGCAACGTGGACAAAATGCGGTTTTACCTCATGTGGGCCAACCACGACGTACTCAACCATTGGGATACGCGCCTGGCGCGCGTACACGAGCAGAATGTGATCTGGACGGGAAAGGTCGACCGCGAGGAGTTCGAAAAAATATGCCGGCGAAACATCGAAAAGTATTTCAAGCACCCGCAATACTACAAGATCGACGGCAAGCCGGTCTTCATGGTTTACGACCTGCCGCAACTGATCGCGGGACTGGGCGGCGTGGAGCAGACGGCCGATGCCCTGAAATGGTTCAAGAAGGAGGTGAAGAAAGCCGGATTCCCGGGGCTGGAACTCCAGTTTGCCATGTGGTCGATCAACCTCAATTACAGCGGGTTCGATGGCGGCAAAACCGAAAACCCGGAGAACGATTTTATCAGGACGCTGGGATTCACCGGCACCACGCACTACCAGTTCGCGCATTTCGCCAATGTCGACCAGGACTACCTGACCATCCTGGAGCAGGTGCGCGACGAATGGGCGAGGATCGACACCACGTACGATTTCACCTACTACCCGCATATCAGCGTCGGCTGGGACAACAGTCCCCGCACGGGGCACAGCGCCGTGGTGAAGAACAACACGCCGGAAAATTTTGCCAGGGGGGCTCCGCATGGCACGTGAGTACATCGACGCACATCCCGACCGGGCACCGCTGATTACGGTCAACAGCTGGAACGAATGGACGGAGACCAGCTACCTGATGCCTTGCAACGTATTCGGGTACGGGTATCTCGAAGCCGTCAAAAAGGTATTCATCGACATACAATAAGCCTCCCGCACGGAGGGCGACAACGGATTATGGGTTACAACGAGGAAAAACAACGCCAGCTGGACATGCGTTACCTGCGCATGGCCCGCATCTGGGCTGAAAATTCGTACTGCGTACGGCGCAAGGTCGGGGCGCTGATCGTCAAGGACAAGATGATCATTTCCGACGGTTACAACGGCACGCCCTCGGGCTTCGAGAATGTCTGCGAGGACGAGAACGGCAAGACCAAACCCTACGTACTCCATGCCGAAGCGAACGCCATCACGAAGGTCGCCAAAAGCGCCAACAACTGCGACGGCTCGACGCTCTACATCACCGCGGCGCCCTGCATCGAATGTTCGAAACTCATCATCCAGGCAGGTATCAAGCGAGTGGTTTACTGCGAGGAGTACCGCTCGGAAGAGGGGCTCGACCTGCTGCGCAAGGTCGGCATCGAATGCATACAGCGCGAAATCGACGAACGCTGACATCCGGCCTGTAAAACGGATACCCCTGTTGCTCACCACCCTGCCCTGCATATCCGGCGGGCTCATCTCCTCGCGGGGTCAGGAGCCTTCCGCACAGCACCCTGCAAGCATTGAGGCGCTCAACTACATGGTCGGCCGGGGCTGGTAATTCGTACAGGCCTACGTTTCGGTGAATGAGCACCAAACCACGCATTTCCTGCTGCGACGTGCCTCCTCGTGCCTGTCCGACACGGAAAAACGGCTGTTGCTTGCTGAACCCCGCACGCATAAGGAAGCGCCCGAAAAGAAAAAAAGGGAAAACGACAGGAAAAGAGCCGAATCACGGTTCTTTTTTACTTTCCTCATTCCCGGATGCGCAACGGAGAGTTATTTGCATTTCCCGAATAAAGCCCTTATCTTTAAGAGGTGAATCATCAAAAACCGACCGGTATGAAACGTATCGTCATCATAGGCGCCACATCGGGCATAGGGCTCGAAGTGGCGAAATTGTGCATCCGCGAAGGATGGCGCGTAGGCGCAGCAGGAAGGCGTGAAGAAGCGCTCGAGGCGCTCCGCGCCACAGCCCCCGAACAGGTTGAGACCGAACCGCTGGACATCACGCGCGACGACGCACCCGGACAACTCGCCCGCCTGATCGACAAGCTGGGCGGCATGGACATCTACCTGCATTGCTCGGGCATCGGCAAGCGGAACACCGACCTGCTGCCGGAGATCGAGCTCGACACCCTGCGCACCAACGGCGAAGGGTTCGTGCGCATGGTTACGGCGGCTTTCGGCTATTTCCGGGCCAACGGAGGCGGGCACCTGGCCGTCATCAGTTCGATCGCAGGCACGAAGGGGCTCGGCAGCGCCCCGGCCTACTCGGCTACCAAGCGCATGCAGAACACCTATATCGACGCGCTGGCGCAGCTCGCGCACATGGAGAAACTCGGCATCCGCTTTACGGACATCCGCCCGGGGTTCGTCGCCACCCCGTTGCTTGCGGGCGACGGGCACTACCCGATGCTGATGAAGACCGAAAAGGTCGCAGCACGCATCATGCGGGTATTGAAACGCCGGCGCCGCAGGGTGGTCATCGACCGCCGCTACGCGGTCATGGTATTTTTCTGGAAGCTGATCCCCGAGTGGCTGTGGGAGCGGCTCAACATCCGCAAAAACGAGTGACCGCAAACAGCCCCAGGCCGTGCAGACAGCAACGGGTCAAACGGCAACAGGTCGCTAATGGCAATAGGCCGTGTTAACGGCGAACGGTTGTGCAAATCAAACAGCCTGCCGCCCATCGCATCATTTCCGCCACAGACCGCCACACCGTGAAAAACCTATCGCTCCGGACGCCATCGCCGCACCGGCCGGTCTCATTGACCCGGGCCGTGGCGACAAGTACGAGACAGATTACCCGACCAAACCGGGAACCTTCCGACGCACCCGCGTGATACGGGCGGGAGGAAGCACGGTTCGACACATAATCGAATGACACGAAAGAGGTTGTCTAACAAGTCTAATTTTAACGATTTCACCCCTGTCAGAATAAACTCTGGCAGGGGTGATTTTCGATTTTCGGGACTGGTTAGACAGCCCATTCTTTCCGAAACCCTCAGAACGGCAAGTCGTCGGGATCGTCCGCCGGAACGGCCGGCGCGGCGGGTTGCTGCGCCGCCGGCTGCTGGGATCCCCCCTGGGCAGGTTGTCCGTAAGCCGGGGCTTGCTGTTGCGAACCATACCCGGAAGGGGCTCCGTCCGAGGCCGGGTTGTCGCTGCGGCGTCCCAGCAGGTTCATCACATCGGCCAGTATCTCGGTCGTATAACGCTTGTTATTATCCTTGTCCATCCACTCGCGGGTGCGCAGGCGCCCCTCGACATAGATCTGGGTTCCCTTGCGGACATATTTGTCGACCACGTCGGCAAGGCCGCGCCACAGCGTGACCGTGTGCCACTCGGTATGCTCCTTGGCCTCGTTGGCCTGACGGTCGAACAAGCGTTCGGTCGTGGCCAGGCGGATGCGGGCGACCTTCACGCCGCTCTCGGTGGTGCGGACTTCGGGGTCTATACCCACGTTGCCCACCAGAATCACTTTGTTTACCATATCTTACAGCTGTTTTATCATACGTTTGAAGAGCACTTCCATCTTGATGCCGGCCTTCTTACCCTGCCGCTGCACATCCTCGTGGTCACCCACCTCGTCCGAAAGGCCGCAGTTGGTGATGACCGAGACGCCGAAGACCGGGATCGACATGTGGCGCGCCACGATCACCTCGGGCACGGTCGACATACCGGCCGCATCGCCGCCGATATTCTTGAAATAACGGTACTCGGCCTGCGTTTCGAACGTCGGGCCCGTGCCGCCGACATAAACGCCGTACTGGAGTTTGATGTTCTCCTCCCCGGCGATGGCCGTGGCCTTGGCGATCAGTGCCTTGTCGTAACAGTTGTGCATGTCCGGGAAGCGGGGCCCCAGCTCGGCGATGTTACGGCCGATCAGCGGGTTGGGCATCAGGTTGATATGGTCCGTGATGACCATCAGGTCGCCCACGCGGAACGAGGTATTGATCCCGCCCGAAGCGTTCGACACGAAGAGGTATTTGATGCCCAGCTGCTGCATGACGCGCACCGGGAACGTCACCTGCTGCATGGCGTAGCCCTCGTAGTAGTGGAAACGGCCCTGCATGGCCACGACCTTGCGACCCTCGACCGTGCCGAAAATCATACGCCCCTTGTGCCCCTCGACGGTCGAAACGGGGAAACCCGGGATATCTTTGTATTCGATGGCGAATGCAGTGTCGATCTTATCGGCGAAGCCGCCCAGACCGGTGCCGAGGATGATGCCCACCTCCGGGGCGAAAGAACTCGTGGCGGCGTCGATGAAAGCCGCCGTTTTTTTTAATTTCCTCTAACATCTTCTTCCAGTTTTTTGCAGAAAATCCGTAGCCGAATCCTCTATGAATGAAATATTTATCGGTAAATAGTATATCCTGCGCTGTATCTCTTCGGGGATCTTCGCGCGGTTGGTCAGTTTTACGGCATCCTTTTCCGTGGTCACGATGACCGCCCCGGGGAACTTGTCCAGCAATTCGCGCAGGCGGTTCAGGTCGCGTACCTTGTAGACATGATGGTCGTCGAGCGTCATCTCGGCCACCACCCCGTAGCTCCCGCGCAACGCCGCGAGGAACGGCTTGGGACTCCCGATGCCCGAAAGCGCGATCACCTGCTGCCCCTGCAGGAGCGGTTCGCCGGGCGCGGCATCCGGGAAGAGCGGCTGCGGCATGAAACTCTCGAAACGGGTGAAATAGACCCGCTGGTAGGCAACCTGTATCAGCACCTTGCGCAGGATGCGCCGGTCGATGGGCGCCATCTTCTCCGGGCACTTCGTAACGACGAAATAGTGGGCGCGGTGCAGTTCTTCGGGCAGGTCGCGCAGGGTTCCGAGCGGCAGCATCCTGTCGTGCTGCACGGGGCGCGTGGCGTCGATCATCACGATATTGATTTTCGGCTCCACGTAGCGGTGCTGGAAGCCGTCATCCATAACGATCAGATCGACCTCGGGATGCTCGGCGCAGATGCGGCGGATACCTTCGGAACGCTTCTCGCAGACGGCGACCACCGTATCGGGGAATTTGAGTTTGATCTGCAGCGGCTCGTCGCCCACATCCCGGTAATGGGAGTCGGCCTTCACCTCCAGATACCCCTTGGTACGGCGGCCGTACCCGCGCGACAGCAGGGCGACGCGATGCATCTGCGACATATAGGCGATCACCATCTCGGCCATCGGGGTTTTGCCCGTACCGCCGACGGTGATGTTGCCGATACAGATGACCGGGATGTCGAACTTCTCGCTTTTGAGGATACCCCAGTCGAAGAGACGGTGACGGAACGTCACCCCCGCTTTATAGAGGAGAGCCGCAGGAGCAAGCAAGCATTTCAACATTTCGGGTCGGTTTATCCATACAATTTTTCAAAGGTAGCAATAAATCTCCGGAACACAAAACAAAAAAGCAAATCTCGGGCCTGACCGACAAAGGAATAATAAAATTGGAGATTCCTGCGTTTTTTCATATCTTTGCTTGCGTCTATGAGAAGTTTTAAATTACCGATATGCGCCCTGCTGCTCGTAGCCGCAGGGGCGTGCGACAGAACTACGCAACAGGCCGCGGCCGAAAAGGAAGAAGCCGCGCCGCAGAATATCGTTTACGGCATCAACGCCGACAACTACCGCACCGAAACGGGCGAGGTGGGCAGCGGCGAAACGCTGGGGAAAATCCTGAACGGGTACGGCGTTTCGGCCCTTACGGTCGACAGGCTCGACAAAGCCTCGAAAGAGATTTTCCCGCTGCGCAACATCCGCGCCGGGCATAAATACACCGTCTTCATCCACGAGGATTCGCTCTATGCCCCCCACCTGGACTACCTGGTCTACGAACGCAACATGTCGCAATACGTGGTGTTCGGGTTCCATGAGGATTCGGTCAGCATCCAGACAGGCGAAAAGGAGTTCTCGGTGCGCCGCACCAAGAAGAGCGCCACGATCAATTCGTCGCTGTGGGGTGCGATCATGGAGGAGCACCTGCCCTATGCGCTGGCCGCGGAAATGGAGGACATTTACCAGTGGACGGTCGATTTCTTCGGCATCCAGAAGGGTGACAATTTCACGGTGATCTATGACGAGCGCTTCATCGACGACAGCATTTCGGCCGGCATCGGCCGCATTTGGGGCGCCAAATTCTGCCAGGGCGGCAAGGAGTACTACGCCATTCCCTTCCGGCAGGGCGGCAAAATCCAGTATTGGGAATACGACGGCGGAAGCCTGCGCAAGCAGATGCTCAAGGCGCCGCTGAAATACTCACGCATCAGTTCGAAGTTTACCTATGCGCGCAAACATCCGATCTACAAGGTATACCGCCCGCATACGGGCGTCGATTACGCCGCGCCGAAAGGCACGCCCGTACATGCCGTAGCCGACGGTGTAGTGACCTTCAAGGGCTGGGGCGGCGGCGGTGGCAACACGCTCAAAATCAAACATGCCGGCAACCTGATGACGGGTTACCTGCACCTGAGCGGCTATGCCAAGGGCATCTCGAAGGGCTCGCGCGTTTCGCAGGGGCAGCTGATCGGCTACGTCGGTTCGACGGGCGCCTCGACCGGCCCCCACCTCGACTACCGCATCTGGAAAAACGGCACGCCGATCAATCCGCTGAAAATCCCCCAGGAACCGGCCGAACCGATCTCGAAGGAGAACCGCGCGACATTCGAATTCGTGCGCGACCGTATCGTGGCCGAACTGAACGGCGAGGTGAAGGAGGGGGAGCGCATCACGCAGCTCGATTCGCTCGTCATCCCGCAGCCGGCAGCACCGGAGGCAGCGAAATAACGGGGAAAATGGCCGCAACGACAGGCAAGGAACATCTGCCGGCCGACATGCCGGAAAGCTGGGATCAGGAACCGCTCGATAAAAGGCCCGGGGGCAGGACGAGGATGGAAGCCATCCGGGAAACGGGCAAAGCACCCGGGAATGCCGGGGAACAGACAGGAACGCCCCGGAAAAAGTCCGGTATACCGAAAAAACCGGAAATCCGGAGGATACAGCGGAAAGCACCGGGGCGCAGGAAGCCAAACATAAAGCCGGCGTCGATGCGCGAATCGTACGGTTTCTGAAAAAACACCATGTGCTGACGCTGGCGACGAGCGGCGAGGGAGCGCCCTATTGCAGCAACGCATTTTACTGCTACGATGCGGAACGCAATTTGCTGATCTTCACGTCGGACATGGCGACACGCCACGCGCAGCAGATGGCTCGCAACCCGTGTGTCGCAGCCTCGGTAGTCCTCGAAACGAAGGTCGTGGGACGCGTCCAGGGGCTGCAATTGTGCGGTAAAGCCGAAAGGGCCGACGAGGCGGCGAGGCGGGCATACCTCAAACGGTTTCCCTATGCCGTACTGGCAGAACTGACCCTGTGGGCGATCGCGCCCGACTTTATGAAATTCACCGACAACACGCTCGGATTCGGAAAAAAACTGATATGGAACAACAGATAGGAGTCATCATCGTAGCAGGCGGGGGCGGAACCCGCATGGGAGGTTCGCGTCCCAAGCAATTCATGATGCTGGGCGGCCTGCCCGTCCTGGCCCATACGATCAACAATTTCGCCGGGGCGCTGCCCGGGGCAGAGATCGTCGTGGTGCTGCCCGCGGAGCACGCCGATTTCTGGAAGGACTTCGCAGCACGCTTCGACATCGCGGCACACACGGTTACGACGGGAGGCGACGAACGGTTCCATTCGGTGAAAAACGGGCTGAAAGCCCTGAAGCGCGATCCGGAATTGATCGCCGTACAGGACGGCGTACGACCGCTGGCCTCACACGGCATGATCCGCCGTGCGGTGGCCGCAGCCGCCGAATACGGCACTGCGATCCCGGTCGTCGAAGCCGTGGATTCGTACCGCGAAACGGACGGCACGGCTTCACGCATCGCCGACCGCCGCCGCCTGCGCATCGTACAGACCCCGCAGGTATTCCGCGCCGAGCTACTGCGCCGCGCCTACGAGGCGGAGTACCGCCCCGAATTCACGGACGACGCATCGGTCGTGGAACAGGCCGGCGAGGCCGTATTCCTGTGCGAAGGCGAGCGTACGAACCTGAAGATCACGACCCCCGAAGATATGGTCATCGCCGAAGCTCTGCTGGCCGGGCGCGAAAAAGACGGAGGAAAGCGCGGATGGAGAAAACCTATAAATACCGTTTCAGACGCCGGGCGATCTACTGGACGCTGGTCTATCTGGTGGTCTTCGTACTGCTGGGCTGGTTGTTGTACCACCTCTACGAAGGGGGCTACCTCTCGGCCTGGTTCACCTCGTTCATCGTGGCGCTCATCGCCCTGATGTCGCTGTCGATCCCCCGCAGGATCGTGGTCACCGACGAAAAGGTCGAGGTGCGCTGCCTGCTGGACATCACCGAAATCCGCCGCGACGAGATCGCCTCGGTTCGCCGGGTCGACCCTCGGCGGATGAAATGGTTCTTTCCGGTATTCGGGGGCTGCGGGTTCTTCGGTTATTACGGACATTTCCTCGACCTCAGGCGGTTCGAACGCGTAAAACTCTACGCCTCGGAGTGGAAAAACTTCGTGGAGATCACCGACATTTACGAAGACCGCCTGTACGTCTCGTGTTCGGATGCCGACCGCCTCGTGGAGGAGCTTATGCCCCCCGGAGGCAACCGCCCGGCGGAAGACGACGAAGTGGAAGAGCAGGCGCAATAGTATCGGGATCCGGCCAAAAAGTCGACAGAAGACGCCCGGGGATTGCGTATTTCCGGAAAATGATCTTATATTTGCAACCGAGGCCGGAACGGCCCGTAAAAACGAAAAATAACAAACAACGCATTAAAAACCAGAAGAAATGAAAAAGTACCGTTGCACCGTTTGTGAGTGGGTATACGATCCCGCAGTGGGCGATCCCGACGGAGGCATCGCCCCCGGAACGCCGTTCGAGGAGATTCCCGACGACTGGGTTTGCCCCGTCTGCGGCGTCGGCAAAGACATGTTCGAAGAGGTTGCGGAATAATCCCGTCCCTCCCCGAAGAAACGGCAAGGCGCACCCTGCGGGTGCGCCTTGCCGTTTGTAACCGCAGGAGCCCGGACGCAGGCCGTCTCATCCGAATAAGGGCAAACATATGTAATTCCGATGTATTTCCCACCCGAAATTTTGTGTATATTTGTCGGCAGAACTGCCCCCTCACACCTAAAATTTCATGCAGATGAAACATCTATTGCTTTTAGCCTCGCTCCTGACCTTCATGGGCGCCGGCGCCCAGCAGGCTACGTTCCGCAACCCGGTCATTGCGGGCGACATGGCCGACCCGACGGTCATCCGGGTCGGCAACACCTATTACGCGACGGGCACCTCGTCGGAATGGGCCCCCTACTACCCGCTGTTCCGCTCCAAAGACCTGGTCAACTGGCAGCAGATCGGGCACCTGTTCGAGCAGCAGCCCGCATGGACGAGATCCTCGTTCTGGGCCCCGGAACTTTTCCACCGCAACGGCAAAACATACGCTTATTATACGGCACGCCGGAAAACCGACGGGACGTCGTATATCGGCGTCGCCACGGCCGACAAACCCGAAGGCCCCTATACCGACCACGGCCCGATCGTCGAGTACGGCACCGAGGCGATCGACGCATTCGTGCTGGAAGATGCCGGCGAGCTGTATATCTCGTGGAAAGCCTACGGACTCGACCCAAGGCCGATCGAACTCCTGGCCTGCAAAATCTCGGACGACGGGCTGCGCATGGCGGGGAACCCTTCACGCTGCTGCGCGACGACAAACGGCAGGGCATGGAAGGGCAGCACTGGCTGAAAATCGGCGATTACTATTACATCGTCTACTCCATAAACGGCTGCTGCGGCCCTGGGAGCGACTACGCCGTGGCGGTCGCCCGCTCGAAAAACCTGCGGGGCCCCTACGAGCGTTACGCCGGGAACCCGATCCTGCACGGCGGCGGCGATGTCCAGTCCATCGGGCACGGCACCGTCACGACGACGCCCGACGGGAGGATGTTCTACCTCTGCCACGCCTATCTGGCCGGTGAGAATTTCTTTCTGGGACGCCAGCCGATGTTGCAGGAGATCGTCCTGGGCGATGACCTGTGGCTTCATTTCACGGGCGGGGAGACGGCATCCCTGACGCAGCCGATGCCTTTTGCCGGTATGGCACAACAGCCCGTATTCGATTTCGCGGATGACTTCACGGCCGACCGGCTCCGACCCGAATGGACGTGGAACTATCCTTACGCGACGCCCGAGATCGAGCTTGCCGACGGGCGCCTCTGCCTGGGCGGCCGGCCCAAAGAGGGCGTGAAAACCGGCACGGCGCTCTGCCTGAGGGCCGTAAGTCCCGACTATACGCTCGAAACGGCACTCTCCGACCGCAACGCAGGATGGAGCGGGCTCACCGTTTACGGGGATGCAGCGAACCTCCTCGTATGGGGATTGCAGGGCGACGAGGTATTGTTGAAGCTCTACAAGGACGGCAGGGAAACGCTACTGGGCAGCTCCGGGCAGATCGGGTCGCATCTGCCGGTCTACCTGCGCATCGAAGTACGGGGGAATGCCCCCGCAGCATTCGGGTACAGCACCGACGGACACACCTGGAAACAAGTGGAGAACCTGCCCGTAGGTGCCGAAGACCTGCTGCAATGGGATCGCGTAGCACGCCCGGGATTGTATTACCAGGGGCCGGAAGGCCAGGCGGCCGAATTCGAATACATGCGGATGACCAACCGCTGAGAGAAGTTGCGGATCCCTTCCGCAAGGCAAGCCCTCTGCGGAAGCACGGCAGAATCCCGGCCGGAACTTTCCGATAAAAAGAGCCGCCCCGAATTGTTCGGGGCGGCTTTCTCTTCCGGGACTGCGCCCGTCAATTGATATTGGGCAGGAAAGAATAATTCTTCGAATAGCCGAGCATCTGCTCGACGTAGTTCGCCGGATAGGAAATTTTCACATCGACCACCCTGCCGTCCTTTTCGACAAGTTCGAACTCGGGGTTCACGAAGCCGCCGTAAGGTTCGATGCCGAGTGCATAGTAACGGTCGCGCACCTCCCGGTGCAGCTGGGGATCGACCTGGACGGCATACCGCTCGACAAGCGCCTTGCCGGCCTCGTAGTCGCCTTCGGACTTGATGCGCTGCACCTCGCGGAGCATGTCGCCGAACAGTCGGCGCAGTTTTTCGTAATCGTTGACCACGACATAGGTTTTGCCGTTTTCCCGGACCATCTCGATCACGTTGTCGGCCTTGCCGCGCTCATAGCACCACTCGCAGATCAGCTTGCGGTTGCGCATATGCGACTCCTCGACGTTTTTGCCCGGCTCGATACGCGCCAGCTGGGTCATCATGCCGTTCAGGATATATTTGGCATAACCCGCCTTGGCCACGTCGAACGAGGGAACCAGCCCCAGTTCGACCAGCTTCGGGTCGCCCAGGTAGTAGAGGCCGAAGAGGTCGGCGCGGGTCTCTTCGAGCGTCGAGCTGTAACTCTTCAACTCGTTGCCCTTCACGCCCGGCGCCAGCTGTCCCGAACCGTGCCCCAGACACTCGTGCAGGTCGGTATGCAGGTCGTCGGCCAGTTTGCCGTACTTGTCCATCACCTCGCGGTCTCCGGCACGCAGCACAAACTCCTCGTTGAAGCCGTTGCCGTGGGCGGCCATGTCGTAGGCATAAGTGATGTTGTCGATCGTGACCGACTTCGAGCCGTATTCCTTGCGGATCCAGTCGGCATTGGGCAGGTTGATGCCGATGGGCGTGGCGGGATAGCAGTCGCCGCCCAGCATCGCCACCGTGATGACCTTGGCCGAAACGCCCTTCACCTTCTCCTTGCGGTAGGCGGGAGCAACGGGCGAATGGTCTTCGAACCACTGCGCGTTATCCGAAATGACCTCGGTACGGTGGCAGGCCTCCTTGTCCATGAAATTCACGATGCCCTCCCACGAAGCCTTGCGGCCGAGCGGATCGCCGTAATCCTCGATAAAGCCATTCACGAAGTCGACGTTCGACACGGTGTCCTTCACCCAGCCGATATTATAGCGGTCGAACTCGCGCAGGTCGCCGGTCTTGTAATATTCGATCAGCGCTGCGATATTGCTTTTCTGCGGTTCGGTGGCTACGGCCTGCGCTTTTTCGAGCCAGTAGACGATCTTCTCGATGGCGGGCGAATACATGCCGCCGACCTTCCATACGCGCTCCTTTAGGACGCCGTTCTCCTTCACCAGCTTGGAATTCAGGCCGTAGGAGATCGGTTCCGGGTCGTTGTGGTCGACCATGTCGGCGTAGAATTTCTCGACCTCGGCCTGCGTCACGCCCTCGTAGTAGTTGTTCGACGAGGTGGCGATCAGGTCTTCGCCCGCCGTCTGGTTCAGGCGCGTTTTATAGAGCGCCGGATCGAAGATAGCCTTGCAGACCTCGCCGCGCAGCGGGTTCAGGTCGCCGAACTTCTCCTCGGGGATCGTCTCTATCACGTCGAGCAGGTAACCTTCGGTGAACTCGGGGACGAACTTGTCGTTCGAATAGTGGTGATGAATGCCGTTGGCGAACCACACCTTTTTCAGGTATTTCTCCAAGGCCTTCCATTCGGCCGCCGAGCGGTCGCCCCGGTAGTTCTCGTAAACCGTTTCGAGCGTACGGCGCACGGCGAGGTTGTATTTGAAATTCTGGTCGAAAAGGATGTCCCGGCCGCACTTGGCAGCCTCGGCCAGGTAATAGACCAGTTCCTTCTCCGCAAGCGGAAGCTGCTCGAAACCGGGGACTTCGTAACGGATGACCTTGATGTCGTCGAAACGGTCGACGATCCACGGGGCTTCGCTCTTCGATGCCCCGCAGCACGAAGTCAGTGCAACAGCGGTAACAGTCATAGATGTCAGTGTAAATAAATTTTTCATGTCGTTCGGGTTTGAATTTCCCCGAAATATACGGTTTTTTTACGAAAAAGCCGCATACGGACGAATATACGCATGGACACATATACAATATGTGCCGGCAAACGCACCTCCCCGCCGCACCCGGCGGCGCCCGTTGTGCGGACATTAGCCTTCAAAAAAACATACCAGTTCGTACCAGTATGACGAAATTTTATTTATATTTGTCCACAAGCAGGCACTATGCCGGATAAATTCGGAAACAACATAAACCCACATTGATGAAACCTATCAAAACCGCACTTCTGGCCCTGCCGCTCCTGGCCGCAGGGTGCAACCGGGACTCCGGGACTGCAAAAATCCGGCCGCTGGAGGCCGGAAGCGTCCGGGTCGAAGACGCCTTCTGGAGCCCCCGCTATGAAAAATGGGAACATGTCACCGTCGGCGACATGCTCGACAAGTTCGAAGGGAACGACCCGGCGCATTTCGCGTGCGGCGTCGACGCTTTCGAAAATTTCGACCTCGTAGCATCGGGCGCACGCGATATCGGCCGCCACGCGGGGCCGCCTTGGTACGACGGGCTGGTGTACGAGACGATCCGGGGGATCTCCGACCTGCTGGCACAACGTCCCGACCCGGCGCTCAAAGCCCGTGTAGACGGCTACATCGCCCGCATCGAAGCGGCACAAAAGAGCGATCCGGACGGGTTCGTCGGCACCAACACCCAGCTAACGGAGGACAACCACCGCTGGGGCGCGAACGGCGGGTTCCTGCGCATGCAGCACGACGTCTACAACGCCGGCATGCTCATCGAAGCCGGGGTACACTATTACGAAGCCACGGGGACGACAGGCTGCTGAAAGTCGCCACGCGCATGGCGGACTACATGGTGCGAACGATGGGGCCCGCCCCGAAAAAGAATATCGTCCCGGCGCACTCAGGCCCCGAGGAGGCCCTGGTAAAACTCTACAAGCTCTACCGCGACCGCCCCGGCCTGCGCGCGCAAACCGGGGCGCAGTCCGCAGCCGGCGACTACCTCCGGCTGGCCGAGTTCTGGATCGGCAACCGCGGCGTACACTGCGGCTATCCGCTGTGGGGCACGTGGGGCAACGACAGCGCGGAGCGGTGGATCCACGAGGAGCTCTACACCACGGAATTCGGCCCCGAAGCACGGCCCGCATGGGGCGATTACGCGCAGGACTCGATCCGCGTATTCGACCAGCCCGCCATCGTCGGGCACGCCGTGAGGGCCACCCTGCTGGCGACGGGCATCGCCGCGGCGGCCTATGAGAACGGCAATGCGGACTACATCGCCACGGCGAAACGCTGGTGGGACGACATGGCCGGGAAAAAACTCTTCGTCACGGGCGGTGTCGGGGCAGTGCATTTCGACGAAAAGTTCGGCCACGACTACTACCTGCCCACCGACGCCTATCTGGAAACCTGCGCCGCCGTAGGTGTGGGGTTCTTCAGCCAGGCGATGAACCAGCTCACGGGCGACGCGAAATACATGGATGAATTCGAACGCGCGCTATACAACAACGTGCTGGCTGGCGTCGCCGCCTCGGGCAGGCAGTATACCTACCAGAACCCTCTCAACACCGACCGCAGCGAACGCTGGGAATGGCACCCCTGCCCCTGCTGCCCGCCGATGTTCCTCAAGATAGTCTCGGCGACCCCCGAATTCATCTACGCCCGGGACGACAGGACGGTCTATGTCAACCTGTTCATCGGCAGCGATGCCGACATCGCGCTCGGCGACATGCAGGTGCATGTCCGGCAGCAGACCCGATACCCCGTGGACGGAAAGGTCGTCCTCACGCTTACGCCCGAAAAGGCGGCACGCTTCACCGTGAAGGTACGTATCCCGGGCTGGGCCCGCGGCGAGGAAAACCCGTTCGGGTTGTACGTATCCGAAAGCCCGGCCGCGCCGGTGCTCTCGGTGAACGGCACCCCGGTCGAAATCCGCCTCGACAAAGGGTATGCCCTCCTCGACCGGGTCTGGAACCCCGCAGACCGCATCGTGCTGGAACTTCCCGTCGCGCCGCGCCTCGTCCGGGCACATAAAGCCGCCCGGGAACTGGACGGCATGGCCACCATCGCGGCCGGGCCGCTGGTATACTGCATCGAGCAGGCGGACAACGCGGATTACGCCCGGCTGAGGCTCGACACGGCCGGCAGCATGGAACTCGGATACCGCAGCGACCTGATGGACGGCACGCCGGTCATCACGGGAACGGCCATCGACGGCAAGGGCGCGAAGAGCACCTTCACGGCCATCCCCTACTACGCCTTCGGCAACCGGGGAAACGGCGGCTACCGCGTCTGGCTGCCGACCCGCTGACAACCCCCACAGCGCGGGCACAAAAAAGCACCGGAAAGGTTCGACGCCTTCCGGTGCTTTTTATTTCCGGCCGCCATCCGGCCGCCCGTTCCCGGGATCAGAAGTTGTAACCCAGCGAAACGAAGAAGCTGCCGTTCTTGGCCTTGACCTCGTCGGCATCCTTCAGGATGTTCAGCAGGCCCAGGTCATACCCGAGGCTGACATTGTAATGCTTTTTGAACGTCACGTTGGCACCGAAGCGCAGGCCCAGGTCGGAGCGTTTGAACATCGCTTCCTCCTCGGCGCCATCCCCCAGGTCGGTGGACTTGAACAGGTCGGCCTTCTCGCCCTTGAACTTCGCCTTGCCATGGATACCGAACCCATAGAAGACACCCGCCAGGGGCTGTATCGAAACGCTCCTGACATTGAAATGCCAGCTGACCACAACGGGCACCTGCAAATAGAGCATATTGAACTTCACCTTGCCGGACAACTCCTCGTCGAATCCCAGATCGAAATTGGAGGCATTGACCGATCCGCCGCGTCCCGTCAGGTAAAGGCCCGTTTCCAGGTAGAGCGGCAGCGTCCGCAGCAACGGCTGTTGGTAGGCAAAGCCCACATTGTACGACGCACGCGAGTCGAACGAGAAGCTGTTACTGCCCGCGCTCAGGTCGATACTGGTCACATTCAGTCCGGCGCGCACTCCCATCACGCGGCCCTGGCCGAATGCTGACATGCCGGCGGCAACGGCCAGCAAACAAAGAATAAATTTCTTCATAACTTTAAAATTGTGCCCCGGCTCCCGTGAGGCGTTTAAGTTTGATTGCCGGAATAGGGAACCGCCGCGCCCGTTTCCATTCCGGAACGGGAAGCGGGTACCCCGCCATTGTTTCATCGGTTGTAAATATAGGCGCATTATGCGATATCCGGAAATAAAATCAATGAATGCCACCCTTTTTCACACGAAAGCCGCATTTTACAGAACCGCATCCGCCTCCGAGGCCGGAAAACCGGGATTTCGGAACGGCATGGTGCGCATAAGAAAAAGATACGGCTTATTTTTCCGACTTTTTTCTTCGTTATGTCTGATGGAATTTCTACCTTTGCCCGCACAACTCGCATCAAGAAAGGATGAAAGTATTTGAAAGTGTCAAGGAGCTCCGTGCAGAGCTGGACAAGGCGGAGCAGTCGGGAATCGGCTTCGTACCGACGATGGGTGCCCTGCATGCAGGACACCGCTCGCTCGTGGAGCGCGCCCGGCGGGAAAACGCCACCGTCGTGGTGAGCGTCTTCGTGAATCCCACGCAGTTCAACGACAAGAACGACCTGAAGCATTACCCCCGCACCCCGGAGGCCGATGCCCGCCTGCTGGAAGAGGCCGGTGCGGATTTCGTGCTGATGCCTTCGGTCGAAGAGATATATCCCGAGGAAGACACCCGGATTTTCGATTTCGGGCAGATCGACAAGGTGATGGAGGGTGCCACGCGCCCCGGACACTTCAACGGCGTGGCGCAGGTCGTCAGCCGCCTGTTCGACATCGTGCGCCCCGCACGCGCCTACTTCGGCGAGAAGGATTTCCAGCAGATCGCCGTCATCAAGTCGATGGTGGCCCAGCTGGCACTCCCCATCGAGATCGTCGACTGCCCCATCGTCCGCGGAGAGGACGGACTGGCCCTCTCGTCGCGCAACCAGCTCCTCGACGCGCCGCACCGCGCCGCAGCCCCGCACATCTACGCCACGCTGCGCGCCGCAGTGACCCAATCGCAGGAGATGGCTCCCGCACGACTCAAGGAGTGGGTCACGGCCGAGGTGGAGCGCAACCCGCTGCTGAAGGTCATCTACTACCAGTCCGTCGATGCGCGGACGATGCAGGAAGTCGCCGCCTGGGACGACTCCCCCCGCATCCAGGGCTGCATCGCAGTACAGGCAGGAGACATTCGTTTAATCGACAACATCCGTATCCGATAATGAAATTCCAGATTGAAGTCATCAAATCCAAGATCCACCGCGTAACGGTCACGCAGGCCGACCTGAACTACGTGGGAAGCATCACCATCGACGAGGCGCTGCTGGAGGCCGCCAACATGATCGAAGGCGAAAAGGTACAGATCATGGACATCAACAACGGAGAGCGTTTCGAAACCTATGTCATCAAGGGCGAACGCGCAAGCGGCTGTATCTGCCTCAACGGCGCCGCCGCACGCAAAGTACAGGTGGGCGACGTCATCATCATCGCATCCTATGCGCTGATGGATTTCGAGGATGCCAAGCAGTTCAAACCCTGGGTCATCTTCCCCGACACGGCTACCAACCATCTGATCGGATAACGCATCCGGAACCGCCGGCCGGAAAGGCCGGAAAAGTAAAAAATCTCCCCTAAAGGGAGATTTTTTTTGCTATAAATGTTTATATTTGTCGATGTTAACGGTCTTTTTATCCCGGATATATGGACATCGCGCTTTCCGTACTTGCATTCCTGTTCACGATCGTCGGCATCATCGGCTGTATCGTCCCCGCCCTGCCGGGCGTGGTGCTCAGTTACGCAGGGCTTCTCTGCGCCTATTTCACCTCCTATTCGCATATGTCGGCATCGGCCCTATGGATATGGCTGGCCATCACCGTGGCCGTCAGTGTGGCCGATTATTTCCTGCCTGCGTGGATGACCCGCAGATTCGGCGGCTCGCGGGCGGGCGCCATCGGGGCCACGGTCGGCGTATTCGCCGGATTTTTCATCTTCCCGCCCATAGGCATCATCCTGGGGCCGTTCGTCGGCGCCGTGGCGGGGGAATTGCTCAATGACCGCGGGGACTTCCCGAAGGCGATCCTCGTGGGTTTCGGTTCCTTCCTCTCGTTCATCGTCGGCACGGGGCTCAAGGTCGTGGCTGCCGTCGGGATGCTCATACATGTCACGGCTGACACATACCCCGCCGTGCGGGACTGGTTCGCAACTCTATTTTAACCCTTTCGATAATGAAAAAACTCTTACTCTTTGCGGTAGTCATCGCAGCGATGCTGGCCGCGGCTTGTTCTAATTCCAAGTACAAGTACGAAACAGTGAAGGGCGACCCGTTGAACACCAAAATCTACACCCTGGACAACGGGCTGAAGGTCTATCTGAGCGTCAACAACGAGAAGCCCCGTATCCAGACGTACATCGCCGTGAACGTGGGCGGCAAGAACGACCCGGCCGAGACCACCGGGCTGGCGCACTATTTCGAACACCTGATGTTCAAGGGGACGCAGCAGTTCGGCACATCGGACTTCGCAGCCGAGAAACCGATGCTCGATGAGATCGAACATCTCTTCGAAGGTCTACCGCAAGACCGCCGACGAGGCCGAGCGCGCCGCCATCTACCACCGCATCGACTCGGTCAGCTACGAAGCTTCGAAGATCGCCATCCCCAACGAGTACGACAAACTGATGTCGGCCATCGGCGCCAACGGCACCAACGCCTTCACGTCGCAGGACATGACCGTATACGTCGAGGACATCCCTTCGAACGAGATCGACAACTGGGCCAAGATCCAAGCCGACCGTTTCAAGAACCCCGTGATCCGCGGCTTCCACACCGAGCTGGAGACCATTTACGAGGAGAAGAACATGTCCCTGACGCAGGACAGCCGCAAAGTCTGGGAAGCCATGGACGCCGCCCTGTTCCCCCACCACCCCTACGGCACGCAGACCGTGCTGGGTACGCAGGAACACCTGAAGATCCCTCGATCACCAATGTCAAGAATTACCACAAGACCTACTACGTGCCCAACAACATGGCCGTCTGCGTATCTGGAGACTTCGATCCCGACGAAATGGTCGCTACGATCGAAAAATACTTCGGCGACATGCAGCCCAATCCCAACCTGCCCGAACTGCAGTTCGAACCCGAAAAGCCGATCACGGCTCCCGTCGTGAAGGAAGTATACGGGCTGGAAGCCGCCAATGTGATGCTGGGCTGGCGCCTGCCTGGCGCGAACGACAAGTCGACCGATATCAGCGACATCGTGGGTTCGATCCTCTACAACGGCCAGGCCGGACTGATCGACCTCGACCTCAACCAGCAGCAGAAGGTGCTCTCGGCTTACGGCTACGCCTCGACGCAACCCGATTACAGCTCGTTCCTCGTAGCCGGACGCCCCAAGGCCGGGCAGTCGCTCGACGAAGTACGCGACCTGCTTCTGGCGGAAGTAGCAAAACTGCGGGACGGGGACTTCGATGAAAACCTGATCGAAGCGACCATCAACAACTACAAAATGCAGCTGATGCGCTCGTTCGAGGAGAACGACAGCCGCGCGATACTCTATGTCTATTCGTTCATCAGCGGAACCGACTGGGCAGACGAAGTCGCACGGATCGACCGCATGTCGAAGATCACCAAGCAGGACATCGTGGACTGGGCCAACAAGTACCTCGGCCCCGAGAGTTACGCCATCGTCTACAAGCGCGAAGGCAAAGACCCCAACGAGCAGAAGATCGCAGCCCCGAAGATCACGCCGATCGTGACCAACCGAGACTCGCAGAGCGAGTTCCTCACCGAGATACAGAACTCGAAGGTCGAGCCTATCGAGCCGGTATTCGTGGACTACAAGAAGGACATGTCGCAGTTCGAGGCGCAGAAGGGCGTCAACGTGCTGTATAAGAAGAACGAAACCAACGACATCTTCACGCTGATCTACGTATTCAACACGGGTACGGAGAACGACCCGGCACTCAACCTGGCCTTCGACTACCTGAGCTACCTCGGAACGGACAAGATGAGCGCCGAGCAGATCGCATCGGAGATGTACGCCATCGCCTGCTCGTTCGGCCTGAGCGCCGGAACCAACCAGAGCTGGATCGAGATATCGGGCCTGAGCGAGAACATGGGTAAGGCGATGGAAATCGTCGAAGGGCTGATCGCCGGGGCGCAGCCCAACGAGGAGATCCTGCAAAACCTCAAGGGCGACATGATAAAGAGCCGCGCCGACGCCAAGCTCAACCAGAGCCGTTGCTTCGGAGCGCTCCAGCGTTACATGATCTACGGCAGCGATTTCATCCGCCGCACCACGCTCACCGACCCGGCATTGCAGGGGCTGACCTCGGAACAGCTGCTTGCAAAGATCGGCGACCTGATGGGCAAACAGCACGAGGTGCTCTACTACGGCCCGCAGGACGAGGCCGAAGTGAAAGCCGCCCTGGCCGCACACCACAAGGTGGCAGCCGACCTCCAGCCGCTGGAAAAAAAGTTCAGCACGCTGCAACCCACCGATGAAAACAAGGTCATGCTTGCCCAGTACGACGCCAAGCAGCTCTACTACATGCAGTATTCGAACCGCGGCGAGAAATTCGACCTCGCAGCCGACCCGCAGATCACCCTCTACAACGAGTATTTCGGCGGAGGCATGAACACCATCGTCTTCCAGGAGATGCGCGAAGCCCGCGGTCTGGCTTACTCGGCATGGGCCAACCTCGCCATCCCGACCAACGCCAAGGGAGACTATTACTACATGGCCTTCATCGCCACGCAGAACGACAAGATGCAGAAGGCCATCGAGGCATTCGACGAGATCATCAACAACATGCCCGAATCGGAAAAGGCGTTCAACATCGCCAAAGAGGGACTGATCTCGCGCCTGCGCACCGACCGCACGGTGAAGGACGGCGTACTGTGGAGCTACATCCGCATGCGCGACCTCGGCCTGACGGAGCCGCGCGGAAAGCAAATCTTCGAGAAGGCGCAGCAGATGACGCTCGCCGACGTCAAGGCCGCACAGGAAAAGTGGGTGAAAGGACGCAAATACGTCTACGGCATTCTGGGCGACATCCAGGATCTCGACCTCAACTACCTCAAGACGCTCGGTCCGATCCGGACCGTGACACAGGAGGAGATTTTCGGGTACTAAACCACCCCTGCTTCCCAATAACGAAAGCCGCCGGTCTCCCGGCGGCTTTTTCGTGCCCGCTCCCGGCCAAAGTACTAAACGGGCAGTCCGGCAAGCCGGCGGGAAATAAAACATCCTGAGCGGAAACGCCGCGAACGAAAACGCCGGGAACGGAAAACGCCGGGAACGCAAGCCACTGGGAAAGGAAAACACCCCTGCCGAAGGTTTTTCCGACAGGGGTGGAATCATAAAACAGGTCTTGACTTCCCACCCGGCCAGAAACCGGACGGGCGCAGGAAACTTCCCGTTTCGCCGGGGAAGAGCCCCGAAGCCCACGCAGCCTCCTGCCGCTAATAGCGGTAGTGCTCGGCTTTGTAAGGGCCGTCGGGATTTACGCCGATATAGTCGGCCTGCTTCTTCGTCAGGTGCGTCAGTTCCACGCCGAGGTTGTCCAGATGCAGGCGTGCCACCTCCTCGTCGAGGTGTTTGGGCAGGCGGTACACGCCCACTTCGAGGTTCTCCTGCCACAGCTCCATCTGCGCAAGGCACTGGTTGGTAAAGGAGTTCGACATCACGAACGACGGGTGACCCGTCGCACAGCCCAGGTTCACCAGACGCCCCTCGGCCAGCACAAAGATCGAGTGTCCGTCGGGGAAGGTGTATTTGTCGACCTGCGGCTTGATATTGGTCTTGACGGCCCCCGATTTTTCGAGACGCGCCATCTGGATTTCATTGTCGAAGTGGCCGATGTTGCAAACGATCGCCTGGTCGCGCATCTTCTCCATGTGCTCCAGCGTGATGATGTCGCAGTTGCCCGTGCAGGTGACGTAAATATTGCCTTCGGGGAGTGCGCTCTCGACGGTCTTGACCTCGAAGCCTTCCATGGCGGCCTGCAGGGCGCAGATCGGGTCGATCTCGGTCACGATGACACGTGCGCCGTACGAACGCATCGAACGGGCACAGCCCTTGCCCACGTCGCCGTAGCCCACCACGACCACGACCTTGCCGGCCACCATGACGTCGGTGGCGCGCTTGATGCCGTCGGCCAGGGATTCGCGGCAGCCGTAGAGGTTGTCGAACTTGGACTTGGTCACGGAGTCGTTGACGTTGATGGCCGGGAAGAGCAGCTCGCCGGCCTCCTGCATCTGGTAGAGGCGGTGTACGCCCGTCGTGGTCTCCTCGCTCACGCCCTTCCATTCGGCCACCGTGCGGTGCCATTTGTCCTTGTCTTCGGCAAGGATCGTCCTGAGCGTGCCGAGGATCACCTCCTCCTCGTAGGACGAAGGCTCCACGTCGAGCGTCGAAGCGTCGTTCTCGGCCTTGTAACCCTTGTGGATCAGCAGCGTGGCGTCGCCGCCGTCATCCACGATCAGCTGCGGGCCCTTGCCGCCGGGGAACGAGAGGGCCATGGCCGTACACCACCAGTACTCGGGCAGCGTCTCGCCCTTCCAGGCGAAAACCGGGAACCCCGGCCTCGGCGATGGCTGCGGCGGCATGGTCCTGCGTCGAGAAGATGTTGCACGAGCACCAGCGCACGTCGGCGCCCAGCTCCACGAGGGTCTCGATCAGAACGGCCGTCTGGATGGTCATGTGCAGCGACCCCATCACGCGCACGCCTTCCAGCGGCTTCTGCGGGCCGTATTTGCGGCGCACGGCCATCAGTCCCGGCATTTCATGCTCGGAGATCTCGATCTCCTTGCGGCCCCACTCGGCCAGCGACATGTCGGCGACCTTGTAGGGAAGATTCAAATCCAAATACATAGTATTATCTTTTAATTCCAATATATATTCCTTGTCCCTGGCGATCTGCGCCCGCAGCTCCCCGATCGTCGCGAAACGACGTTCGTCACGGATCTTACGCACCAGTTCCACGCGCAGCGTACGGCCGTAGGGCGAACCTCCGAACCCGAAGATATGGGTTTCCAGATGGCGGACGGCTCCGCCGACCGAAGGGTTGCTGCCCAGGTTGGACATCGCGTCGTAAAGCGTCCCGTCCACCTCCGCGCGGGAATAATAGACCCCGTCCGCGGCCGTCACGGAATCAGGCACGGCCATGTTTGCCGTCGGGAATCCCAACTCGCGCCCGAGCCGGCGCCGTGTTCCACTACGCCCTCTATCGTCACCCCGGCCATCAGATCTTCTCGGTCAGTTTGCGCACCAGCCTGAACTGCGAGAAGAACTCCTTGGCAAAGACGCGGATGACCGTATAGGAAGGGATTGCCAGCAGCATGCCGAGGATTCCGGCCATCGACCCGGCGATGAGGATTACAAGGAAGATTTCGAGCGGATGGGCCTTGACACGCTCGGAATAGAGCGTCGGCTGCACCACAAAATCGTCGATCCCCTTGAGGATCAGCAGCGAACCTGCGATTATAAAAGCAGTATGCCCCACGGTCATCCCCCCGATCGGGGTTACGATACCCACGAAGACGGAAACGATACCGCCGATCAGCGGCCCGGCATAGGGCACCACGTTCATCACGCCCATCACAAGGCCGATGAACGCAGCGTCAGCCGCCTTCATGCCGAAGGCCATCATCGTGAGCGACACGGCGACCATCAGCATCAGGCTTTCCGAGAGAATACCCGTGAAGTAGCGGGCCAGCAGCAGCGTGACGGAATCGAGTGCGCGGGTGATATTCTCGTGGTAACGCTCGGGGAACATGGCCGTCACCATGGCATAGAACAACCCTTCGTCCCGGAGGAAAAAGAAGGTGATGAACGTAATGGAGAAAATGGCGATAACCGACGAGAGCACCACGTTGACGATCGAGGAGAACACCGAATTGAGCGATTCGATGTCGATAATCTGCTTGAGCGCCGATGCGAGCGCCTCCGAGAGGGAGAACGTGCTTTCGGGCACGGCGAAGAACTCATGCAGGTATCCCTGTGCCTGGGCTATCGGCTCCTCGATGCTTTGCACGACGGCGGCGAAATCGAGGTTCGACAGCTGGTAAATCTTATTGAACACAAGCGGCACGAACAGCGAGCACAACGTGGCCAGCACCACCCAGATGACGATCAGCGTCACCAGCGCAGCCAGCCAGCGGGGCACTTTCCAGCCCTTGATATGCAGCGCCGCGAGGCGTTTCACGAGCGGATTGCCCACGACGGCCAGCACGGCGGATATGAGTATGTATACGACGATCGAACTGAAATACCAGACCAGAAAGAGGACGGCCGCAGCTACGGCCGCGCCCGCGATGAACTTCAGGAAGGTCTGGGGAGTCGTTTTCATCCTTCGAAAGAGGGGTTAGATCTTATGCAGGCGTGCGATGGGGGGTCTGCGAACCCACGACCGGATCGCCGATCTCGACCAGCAGTTCGCTGTTCTTCGGAACGAGCACATCGACGCGCGAGCCGAACTTGATGAAGCCGCAGACGCTGTTCTGCTCCACGGGATGACCGACGTTCATGTAGGAGATGATGCGGCGTGCAATCAGGCCCGCAATCTGGCGGAAAAGCACCTTTTGGCCCGAGGCCATCCTCACCACGGTCGTCGTGCGTTCGTTCTCGGTCGACGACTTGGGGTGCCAGGCCACCAGGAAACGCCCCGGATGGTATTTGAAATACTCGACCGTACCGCCCACCGGCACCCAGTTCATATGGACGTTGGTGACGGACATGAAGATCGAGATCTGCAACATCTCCTCGTTCAGGTATTCGGTTTCCTTCACAACCTCCGTCACGACCACGCGGCCGTCGCAGGGAGAGAAAACCAGGTCGGCATCGTGTATCCGCACACGGCGGGGTTCCCGGAAAAACGCGACGATAAAGAACCAGAACAGCAGCAAAAGCACGGCGCTCACCCACAACAGCGAAATATTCGAATCGCTGACCAGCAGGTGATAGATCAGCCAAAATATAAATACACAGACGGCACCCGAGATACAGATAATTTTGTAGCCTTCCTTATTTATTCTCATAACTCTTTTTTAGGTTTGCAGTTACATCACAAAAAGCATATAGACGAAGACGAACGGCGCCGAGAGCAGCATGGCGTCGAAACGATCGAGCACCCCGCCGTGGCCGGGGATCAGCCGCCCCGAATCCTTAACGCCGGCAGCCCGCTTGAACATCGACTCCACCAGGTCGCCCAGCACGCCCGAAACGGCGGCGACCAGTGCCAGACCGGCCCAAACCCACATATTCCCGTCCAGCATCCGTGCAGCCACGATGCCCATGACGACGGCACCGGCGATCCCGCCGAAGAACCCCTCCCAGGATTTCTTGGGCGAAAGGCGTTCGCAAAGGCGGTGGCGTCCGACGGACATCCCCACCAGGTAGGCGAAGACGTCGTTGGCCCAGATGATGAAGATATAGGCGACCATGATCCACGGGTTCCAGGCCTCGCTGGCGATGATCGGGAAGTAGCACATCAGCGACAGCGGCATCGCCACGTAGCAGATTCCCATGATCGTCGTGCCGATCCCGGAGGCCGGGTTTTCACCCCTGCGGTAGAGTTCGCAGATGAACATGGCGGGCAGGAGCAGCAACAGGAACGCCAGCCCGCAGCCGAAGGCCTGCCGGGCGTCGCCGAGAATCTCGATGTCGTCCGAGACGAACGCGAAATTGAGCACGAAAAGCACAACACCCGCAACAAGCCCTACGACTCTCTGCGGCGCATTGCCTTGTTTCCCGGCCAGCGTATAGAACTCGTACATGCCGCCCACGAGCAGCGCCGCGAGCAACGCGCCGAAGCTCCACTGCGACCAGACGATCGCCCCCAGTACCACCGCTGCCAGGACAAGGCCGCTCAGCGTGCGTACCACGAGGTTCTTCATAGTTTCATTCATCAGTTAATGCGGGTTAGGTTCGTCTTATTCGGTCTTGGAAATCGCGGCGGCCGTATTGCCGTCGGCAGGGGCTTCGGGCGTCTCCGTCTGCGCAACCGCGGGAGCGGCCTCTTCCGGGGCGGGCTTCGCCGCCGGGGCTGCAGAAGCCTCGGGCTCTCCCTTCACGGCGGCCCCGTCAGCCTTGACTTTGGCCTCGGCCTCCTTCCTGCTCACGCAGGATGTCCTTCTTGCGGCGGCCGAAGATACGCTCCACGTCCTCGGTGAAGACCACTTCGCGCTCCAACAACAGTTCGGCCAGCTCTTTCAGGCCGTCGGCATGCTCACGGAGCACTTTCTCGGCCATCTCGTAAGCCTTCCCGATGACGAGTTTGGCCTCGGCGTCGATCTGCTGCGCGGTCAGTTCCGAATAGGGCTTCGTGAACGCCATGTCGCTCTGCCCCGTGGAATCGTAATAGCTCAACGTCCCGACATTTTCACTCATGCCATAATAGGCTACCATGGCATAGGCCTGCTTGGTGACGCGTTCCAAGTCATTGAGCGCCCCGGTCGAAATCTCGCCGAAGGTCAGCTGCTCCGAAACACGTCCGCCGAGCGTCGCGGCCAGCTCGTCCATCATCTGCTCGCGCGTGGTGATCTGACGCTCCTCGGGCAGGTACCATGCCGCACCGAGCGCCTTGCCGCGCGGGATGATCGTCACCTTGATCAGCGGGCTGGCATTCTCGAGTATCCAGCTCACCGTGGCGTGGCCCGCCTCGTGATAGGCGATCACACGCTTTTCCTCGTCGGTGATGATCTTATTCTTGCGTTCGAGGCCGCCCACGATGCGGTCGATGGCTGCCAGGAAGTCCTCCTTCGAAATGAATTTCTTGTTGTGGCGCGCGGCGATCAGCGCGGCTTCGTTGCAGACATTGGCAATGTCGGCGCCCGAGAATCCGGGGGTCTGGCGCGCCAGGAACGAACGGTCGAGCTGCGGATCGAGCTTCAGCGGACGCAGGTGGACGTTGAAAATCTCCTCACGCTCCTTGACGTCGGGCAATCCCACCTCGATCTGGCGGTCGAAACGGCCGGCGCGCATCAGCGCCTTGTCGAGGATGTCGGCACGGTTGGTAGCCGCAAGGACGATCACGCCCGTATTGGTCTGGAAGCCGTCCATCTCCGTGAGGAGCTGGTTGAGCGTATTCTCGCGCTCGTCGTTGCCCGAGAACCCGGCATTCTTGCCGCGGGCGCGGCCGATGGCGTCGATCTCGTCGATGAAAACGATGCAGGGCGCCTTCTGCTTGGCCTGTTCGAACAGGTCGCGGACACGCGAGGCGCCCACGCCGACGAACATCTCCACGAAATCGGAACCCGAAATCGAGAGGAACGGCACGTTGGCCTCGCCTGCCACGGCCTTCGCCAGCAGCGTCTTGCCCGTTCCCGGAGGGCCTACGAGCAGCGCTCCCTTGGGGATCTTGGCACCCAGCTCCTTGTATTTGTCGGCCTTCTTGAGGAAATCGACGATCTCCATGATCTCGACCTTGGCCTCCTCCAGGCCGGCCACATCCTTGAACGTCACGCGCTTGGAGTTGTCCTTGTCGAAGACCTGCGCCTTGGCCTTGCCCACGTTCATGATGCCGCCGCCCGCACCGCCTCCGGCACCGCGCGACATCGAACGCATGACGAAAATCCACACGCCGATAATCAGCACCCACGGCAGCAGGTTGATCAGCACGTTCGTCCAGTCGTTGGCCTTGTTTTCATAGACCACGGGAACGACTTGCCCGGACTGCTGCTCGGCGGCTTTCAGGTCTTCACGGAACGAGTCGACCGACCCGATCGTGAAGAGGAGCTGCACACCCGTCTCGGGAAGCCGGCGAAAGCGTTTGTCTACCGTATCCCTGCGGTACTGCTCGACCGCTTCTTTTTTCAGGAATACCTGCGCCTGGTCGCGGTTGACGACCTGGATCTTCTCCACCTCGCCCTTTTCGACCATCCGTTCGACGGTAGCCCAGTCGCTGGGCACGGGCGTGTCGTTGACATCCCCGAAGACGTAGTAGCCGATAATGAACGCGCCGATCAGACCGTAGAGCCACAGCATCGACGGTCGCGACATGTTCATATTCATCTTATTATTGTTCTTGCGTTGATTTGCCATATTTAAAATTACTCTTCGTATTCATATTTGGTCATCGGCGCATCAGCCCACAACTCTTCGAGCCGGTAAAACCCGCGCAGATCGGTCTGGAAGATGTGCACCACCACGTCCACATAGTCCATGGCGATCCACAGGGCCGTCTGCTGCCCTTCGATACCGCGCCAGACCTTCTCTCCGAGCGTTTCGAGCACCTTCTCCTCGATGCCCGCGGCGATGGCTGCCACCTGCGTCGTGGAATCGGCGTTGCACACAATGAAACGGGAACATATCGCCCCGTCGAACCCCGAAAGGTCGAGCGATACAATATTCTTACCCTTTTTATCTTCAATCGCACCAACGATAGTTTCGATCAGTTTATCCATAAATAGTCAATAGGTGTCTATAACCTTGCAAAGGTACGAAAAGAGAATGATATTTGAAAATTAAGCCCCGTAAAAAGCAGCCGGACGGGCGACAATCGCAGAAGTCCGCACTTTTATCCGCCACAGCGCCGTTACGGCGGATTAATTCTTAATATGCCCGAGCCCCTCCCCTGTAAACGGCGGGTGCCCGGCAATCGTATCGCCGGGCACCCTGCCGTTTACAGGCATCTGCCTACCCCTTTACTTCGGGTATATTGGCCATGATCGTGTCGGTCAGGGCCTTGATGATCGAACTCTTGACGTACGTGCGGCGTACCGCCACGGCGATCTTACGCGACGTGGCACCTTTGGCGAGCATCTTCAGCCGGTCGTGGTGATCCGCGGGGATGTATTCGATGGCCATTTCGGGAATGATCGTCAGGCACGACGTGCAGTCCACGATGCGCATGAGCGTGTCGAGCGACCCCGATTCGAAGGTGTAGTGCGCGGGCATGGTCCGCCGCGCCTGGCACAGCTCGATGATCTGGTCGCGCATGCAGTTTCCGGCGCTCAGGATCACCAGGTCTTTCAGGTCGATGTCCTCGATGCGGATGTTCTGCCGTTCGTACAACGGGTTTTCGGGCGAAACATAGGCGAAGAACCGGTCGTTGAAAAGCTCCTGTTCGAGGATGCCCTCGCCGCAGGTGCCGCTGGCGACCAGCGCCGCGTCGATCCGGTCGCGCTTGAGCGCCTCGACGATGTCCGAAGTGATCATCTCGGAGATTTCCAGCTCGACCTTCGGGTAGTCGCGCACGAAGGCCGGGATGAATTTGTGCAGCAGGTAGGGCGCGATGGTCGGGATGACGCCCAGCCGCAGTTTACCCGAAGTTTCGCCCTTCAGTTCGGCGACCGACTCGCGGATATTGTTGTAGGCCCGCAGCGTTTCCCGGGCGCGATCCAGCACCACTTCGCCGGCCTCGGTCGGGATCACGGGTTTCTTCGAACGGTCGAGCAGCACGACGCCCAGCTCCTCTTCAAGCGCCTTAACCTGCATGCTCAGCGACGGCTGGGTCACGAAACAATGCTCTGCGGCCAGCGAAAAGCTACCGCAGTTCGCCACCGCCAGGAGGTATTCAAGTTGAATTATAGTCATAGCAGCCGATTATTTCAATACACAAAAAAAATATAAAATAAATCTATAACAGACAACTTTATTAGGTCACCCGCGCGGTTTTTCGTAAGTTTGTCCACAAAATATATATAAAGTTTTATGGGAAAAATCATTCTTACCGGCGACCGTCCGACGGGCCGGCTCCATCTGGGACACTACGTGGGTTCGCTGCGCCGCCGCGTCGAACTGCAGGAGTCGGGCGAATTCGAACGCATATTCATCATGATAGCCGACGCGCAGGCCCTGACGGACAACGCCGACAACCCCGAGAAAGTGCGCCAGAACATCATTGAAGTGGCGCTCGACTACCTTTCGGTCGGCCTCGATCCGAAAAGGTCTACCCTTTTCATCCAGTCGCAGATCCCGGAGCTCTGCGAGCTCTCGTTCTACTATATGAACCTCGTCACGGTACAGCGCCTGCAGCGCAACCCGACCGTGAAGGCCGAAATCCAGTTGCGCGGCTTCGCCGAGAACGCCGCCGAAGGCGACACGCAGCAGAAGCAGGGCATCCCCGTGGGCTTCTTCACCTACCCCATCAGCCAGGCGGCCGACATCACGGCGTTCAAGGCCACGACCGTCCCCGCGGGCGAGGATCAGGAGCCGATGATCGAGCAGACGCGCGAGATCGTCCACAAATTCAACACGGTATACGGCCCGGCGCTCGTCGAGCCGGAGATCCTGCTGCCGGAAAACGCGGTCTGCATGCGGCTGCCGGGAACCGACGGCAAAGCCAAGATGTCGAAATCGCTCTGCAACTGCATCTACCTCTCGGACAACGCCGACGAGGTGAAGAAGAAAGTCATGGGAATGTATACCGATCCCGACCACCTGCGCGTCGAAGACCCGGGCAAGGTGGAGGGCAACACGGTGTTCACCTACCTCGACGCCTTCAGCCGTCCCGAACACTTCCCGAAATACCTGCCCGACTACCCTTCGCTGGACGAGCTGAAGGCGCATTACCGCCGCGGCGGCCTGGGCGACGTGAAGGTCAAGAAATTCCTGATCGCCGTACTCAACGAGACGCTGGAGCCGTTCCGCGAACGCCGCAAATACTACGAAGGCCGCATCGAAGAGGTCTACGAGATTCTCCGCACCGGTTCGGAGGCAGCCCGGCAAATGGCCTCGCAGACACTCGACGACGTGAAGCGCGCCATGAAAATCAACTATTTCGACGACAAACGGCTCATCGCCGAACAAGCCGAGCATTTCGCTCGCAAACAATAGGATGCAGTTACGCACCGAGCATATCTACCGCGAGTTCCTCCGCCTGACCCGGCGGTTGAGCAACAGCCAGATCATGATGATGCTGGCTGTCGTGGTCGGTATACTCGCCGGACTGGGCACCTACCTGTTCGAAATACTGCTGCACGGCATCAAGAGCGGACTGATACGCTGGTTCCCGGTGGACAGTGCGCATGTCCTGTTCCTGATCTACCCCGCCATCGGCATCATACTCGCCACGCTGTTCGTAAAATACATCGTGCGCGACAATATTTCGGAGGGCGTCACGCGCGTGCTCTACGCCATGTCGAGCCGCAATTCGCGCATCGCGGGCCACAACTGCTGGACCTCGATCGTCGGCGGCGCCACGACCATCGGGTTCGGCGGTTCGGTGGGGCCCGAGGCGCCGATCGTACTGACGGGCGCGGCGATAGGCTCGAACGTCGGGCGGCTGGTGCGCCTCAATTACAAGCATACCACGCTGCTGCTGTGCTGCGGTGCCGGTGCGGCGCTGGCGGCCATCTTCAAGGCTCCGATCACGGGCGTGGTCTTCGTGCTGGAGATCCTGATGCTCGACATCACGGCCGGGTCGGTGATCCCGCTGCTGATCGCCTCGATCACGGCCACGACGATGGCCTTCATGCTGCGCGGCTTCGACCCGATTCTGGCCGTGACGCTCCAGCCGCAGGACGCCTTCGAGCTGTGGCAGATACCGCTGTTCATCCTGCTCGGCGTATGCTGCGGGCTGATGTCCTGGTATTTCACCTCGACCAACCTGCGCGTGGGCAACTTCTTCCGTAAGATCGACAGCCAATATAAGAAATGGCTCGTCGGCGGCGCCGTGCTGGGCATCCTGATCTTCATCTTCCCGCCGCTCTACGGCGAGGGCTACGAAGGGTTCATGTCGCTGATGCACGGCCGCGCACAGGAGCTGTTCGACAATTCGCTCTTCTACCGCTTCCGGGAAATCGACTGGGTGGTCATCCTCTTCGTCATCGCCACGATGTTCTTCAAGGTCATCGCCATGGCCTCGACCAACGCCGCAGGCGGCGTGGGCGGAACCTTCGCGCCGTCGCTGTTCGTGGGGGCGTTCACGGGGGCTTCGATCGCCCTGCTGTGCAATGCATTTTTCGACTGGGACGTCTCGGTCGTCTCGTTCACGCTGGTGGGCATGGCCGGCGTCATGTCGGGCGTGATGAACGCGCCGCTGACCTCGATCTTCCTCATCGCGGAACTTTCGAACGGCTACGGGCTGTTCATCCCGCTGATGATCACGGCCTGCATCTCGTTCGCCGTGGACTACTACCTCGACCCCGACTCGATCTACACCAAGCAACTGCGCCAGCGGGGCGAACTGCTCACGCACGACAAAGACCAGTCGGTATTCGTCTTCCTGAAGCTCGACGATCTGATGGAGACCGATTTCCTGCGCATCAAGGAGAATTTCACACTGGGCGACATCGTGCACATCATCTCGACGGCACGCCGCAACATCTTCCCCGTGATCGACAACTTCGGACACCTGCTGGGCGTCGTCCAGCTGGACGACCTGCGCGAGGACATGTTCAAACACGAAAAATACGGGCACCCGATCTCCGACTACATGATCCAGCCCCCGGACAAAATCCTCGAACACGAGTCGATACAGGGTGTCATGGAGAAATTCGAGGACAAGCATACCTGGATGCTGCCCGTGGTCGACAAACAAAACCGCTACCTGGGCTTCATTTCCAAATCGCGCATCTTGAACGCCTACCGCGAACAGTTGGTGAAGATACAACAGTAAACCGGGGTTAACCTCCGCATCTTCGCTACAATGCCCATAATCACTCCGCACCTCCCGTTGAAAAGGGAGGCTTTCCCCGATGATAAACCTACGGCAATATGACGACAGAAAATCCCTATCCCTGGGCCGACGGCATGGACTGCGCGGTTACGGTATGCGACACCGGGGGCACGATCCTCTACATGAACGACAAGGCGCGCACGACCTTCGCACGGCACGGCGACATGGTCGGCAAAAACCTCTTCGACTGCCACGGCGAGCGGTCGCGCGAAATCATCCGCCGCCTGCTCGCCGACGGGGGCACGAATGCCTACACGATCGAGAAAAACGGCGTCCGCAAAATGATCTACCAGACACCCTGGCGCGTGGACGGCGTCGTGGGCGGACTGGCAGAAATCTCGATGGAGATTCCCGCCGAGATGCCGCACCACATCCGCAACTGATTCCGGAAAGGAGAAGCACCAGGGGTGCAGGGGTTCCCCGAGCCGTGTTACGACTCCGGGATTCCAAATCTTGGATTTCGACTTCCGGATTACGCCTCCGTATCCGGAATTCCGCATGCAGCCTCCATCCCATACCCGATTCCCGGGGTTCAGGGTGTGCGTGCCCGGGAATTCGGGATACGTACGGAGCCGCCCTGCGCAATTCCGCCCCGGTAAATCATACCGCCGAACAAAATTTTTAGAGGGTCTAAAAGACCCTCTAATTTTTATGCCGCAAAAATTTTGTCGTGTTTATTTGCTAAAATGTAAAATATACTTTACATTTGTCCTGTCTCAAACCTTTAAACAACCACGTTATGACAAAGGAATTACTACTTCCCCACAGTTTTAAGAAAATCGGCTGGGTCATCCTGATCCCGACGTTGCTGTTGGGCGTACTGATGCTCATCGACGGCTTCAACGGCTACCCGACCTATCTGATGCCGGCCCAAGGAACGGCCTGCTACGAAACGCTCTGCTCGACTACGACAGGCCGCGCGCTGAACAACATCGCTCTGGTGGGCATCTGCATCGGCGGGATATTCGTAGCCTGCTCCCGCGAACGGATCGAGGATGAAATGATCTCCCGCATACGGCTGAACGCCCTGCTGACGGCACTTTACGTCAACTATGCCCTGCTTATCGCCACGGCGCTATGCACCTACGACCTCAGTTTCCTCTACGTCATGATCTACAACCTGCTCACCATGCTGCTGATATTCCTCGCGGTATTCCGCTGGAAACTGTGGCGCCTGAAACACGCGGTCGCAGATGAAGAATAGGATCCGGGTCGAACGCGCCGAAGTGCGCATGACCCAGCAGCAGTTGGCCGATGCCATCGGCGTAAGCCGCCAGACCGTAAACGCCATCGAGGCCGGGCGCTTCGTCCCCTCGACGGTACTGGCACTGAAGATCGCCCGGATCTTCGGCAAACCCGTCGAACAGGTTTTCCAGCTCGAAGAGGGGGACTGACCGCGGAGACATACCGGCAGACAAGACACGCGGGGACGGTACCGCATGGTACCGTCCCCTTTGTTTTCACGGCAGGCGCTCCGTTCCGAACAGACCGTCCCCGTCTATGCGGCGTGACGCAGTTGCGAAAGCCCTATAACTTGATGTCGTAAATCTGAATCACGCCCTGCAACTTTCCCTGCATCGTCCGTAACGAGCAGCGACGTGACCTTGTTACGGGTCATCATCTTCTCGGCCTCGATCAGTTTCTTATCCGCGGAGATGGTTTTCGGGTTGGGCGTGGCGATATCGGCGGCCTTGATATTGAAGAACTCGGCGCGGCGGCGCTCCATCGCACGGCGCACGTCGCCGTCGGTCACGATGCCCTCGATCCTCTCGCCGTCGCAGATGATGATGAGCCCCAGCCCGCCCTTGCTGATGGCGTGGATCATATCCGTCGCCGAGCAGTCGGGCGCCACGACCGGGAGGTCGTGCGAACGCATCACGTTGCCCACGGTCATCAGCAGACGCCGCCCGAGGCTGCCGCCCGGATGCAGGCGCGCGAAATCGACGCTCGTGAAGCCCCGCATCTGCATGAGCGACACGGCCAGCGCGTCGCCCATGGCGATCTGCGCCGTGGTCGAGGTCGTCGGCGCGAGGTGCAGGATGCAGGCTTCCTCTTCGACGCTCACGTCGAGATGGATATCGGAATTCTTCGCCAGCGCCGATTCGGGATTGCCCGTCATCGACACCAGCTTGTTGCCGTTGGAGTGGATGAAAGGCACGATCTTCAGGATTTCGTCGGTCTCGCCCGAATAGGAGAGCGCCAGCACGACGTCGTCCTTCGAGATCATCCCCAGATCGCCGTGGAAGGCCTCGCCGGGATGCAGGAAGAAACTCGGGGTTCCGGTCGAGGCCAGCGTCGCGGCGATCTTGCGCCCGACGAGCCCCGACTTGCCCATGCCGGTGACGATGCATTTGCCGCTGCATGCGAGGATCAGCTCCACGGCATCGGCGAAATTGTCACCCAAGGTCTCCTTCATGTGCTTGAGCGCCAGCATCTCGGTATTGATCGCCTTGCGGGCCAGATCGAGAATCTGGGCTTTCGTGGTATCGGTCATTATAGCAAGGTTTTAATGAGATTCTCCAGATCGTCGAGTTGCAGCATGTTCGGGCCGTCGCTCCTGGCGCAGTCGGGGCAGGGGTGCACTTCGAAGAAGAAGCCGTTGGCACCGAACGCCCGGGCCGCCCGGGCCATGGCCGGCACGAACTCGCGGTTGCCTCCCGTCGTACCGCCCGCACCGCCGGGACGCTGCACCGAATGGGTACAATCCATCACCACGGTCTGCGCGATGCGCAGCATATCGGGGATATTGCGGAAATCGACGACGAGGTTGTTGTAGCCGTAGATATTGCCGCGTTCGGTGAGCCATATTTCCGAAGCCCCCCGCATCGCGCGCCTTCTCATAGGGGTACTGCATGTCCAACCCCGAAAGGAACTGCGCCTTTTTGATATTCACGGTCTTGCCCGTCCTGGCCGCGGCGGTGAGCAGGTCGGTCTGTCGGCACAGAAAAGCCGGGATCTGAATCACGTCGGCCACCTTGCCCACAGGATCAGCCTGCCAAGCCTCGTGGATGTCGGTGAGCAGACGCAGCCCCCACTTCGCCCGCACGTCCGAAAGCATACGCAACCCCTGTTCGAGTCCGGGGCCGCGGAACGAGGAGATCGAGGTGCGGTTGGCCTTGTCGAACGAGGCCTTGAAGATAATATCCGTCCCGAGGGCCTTGTTGATCGCCACGAGGCGTTCGGCCACGGTGTCGAGCAACTCGGCGGATTCGATGACGCAGGGGCCGGCGATGAATTTCATAGCTGTCATTTTATAAATTCCGGATGGTGTGACAAAAACTCCTCGGCACGTGCGAGGTCTTGGGGCGTGTCGATGCCGATGGTCTCGACGTCGGTGATGCCCACGCCGATCCTGTAGCCGTTTTCAAGCCAGCGGAGCTGCTCGAGCGACTCGGCCTTTTCGAGCGTGGACTGCGGCAGCGCCGTGACGGCACACAGCACCTCCGTGCGGAAGGCATAGAGGCCGATGTGCTTGTAGAACGTATGGTGCGCAAGCCACTGCGAGCGTTCGACGCCGCGCAGGTAAGGGATGACCGAACGCGAAAAATAGATGGCCCGCGACTGCGCATCGAGCACCACCTTCGGCGAATTGGGGTTTTCCAGCGCGGCCAGGCCGTCCGCTTCGGCAAAGGGTTTCACGAGCGTGGCGATGTCCGTCGCGGGATCGTCGAAGCAGCGCTTCACGGCTTCGAGCTGCGACGCCCGGATGAAAGGTTCGTCGCCCTGCACGTTGACCACCACGTCGTAGGGCTTTCCCTGCCTGAGATAGGCTTCCCAGCAGCGATCCGTGCCGCTTTTATGGTCTGCCGAGGTCATCTCGGCCTTGCCGCCGAACGCCACCACGGCATCGTAAATCCGCTCGTCGTCCGTGGCGACCACGGCATCGTCCAGTACGCCCGCCACCTGCTCGTAGACCCGCCGGATAACGGGTTTCCCGCCCAGCACGGCCAACGGTTTGGCCGGGAAGCGGGTCGACGCATAACGCGCCGGTATGATTGCGATAAATTTCATCGGCAGAGGAATTGATCCATAAAATTAAAAAAGTAAAAGGTGAAAAACAAAACTTTCCACCTTTTACTTCTTTCGGGCCGCTATATGAGCGCCTGTTTCAGCACTTCGTCGTTGGTCTTCACGTAATGGAAGGTCAGTCCGTCGATGTATTCGGGCTTGATCTCGGCGATGTCCTTGCGGTTCTCCTCCGAGAGGATCAGCTCGTTGATCCCGGCGCGTTTGGCCGCCAGAATCTTCTCCTTGACGCCGCCCACCGGCATCACACGGCCGCGGAGCGTCGTCTCGCCCGTCATGGCGATGCGATCCCGGACTTTCCGCCCCGTGTAGGTCGAAACGATCGAGGTCACCATCGTAATGCCGGCCGAAGGGCCGTCCTTCGGGATCGCACCCTCGGGGACATGGATGTTGATGTCGTTCTTCTCGAACAGTGCGGGGTCAATGCCCAGCTCCTTGCTGTGCGCCATCACCCACTCGTGGGCGATCGTAGCGGACTCCTTCATCACATCGCCCAGGTTACCCGTAAGGCTGACCTTGCCCTTGCCGGGCGTCAGCACCGACTCGATGTAGAGGATGTCGCCGCCGACCTCCGTCCAGGCCAGGCCCGTCACAACGCCTGTCATGCCGCCCACCTCGTACTCCTCCTTGAGGAACTTGGGCATGCCGAGGATCTTTTCGACCTCCCGGGCCGAAACCTCCGGGGCAAACACCTCGTCGAAGGCGATCTGCTTGGCACGGGCGCGGGCGATCTTGGCCAGCAACTTGTCGAGCGAGCGGACACCCGACTCGCGGGTATAGCCGGCGATGATGCCTTCGACTACCTCGGGGCCATCGTGAGCTCCTGCTCCTTGATGCCGTGCGCCTCGCGCTGCTTGGGCAGCAGGTGGTCGAGGGCAATGCGCACCTTCTCCTCGATCAGGTAGCCGGGGATATTGATCATCTCCATGCGGTCGCGCAGCGCCGGTGCGATGTTGGCGATATTGTTGGCCGTGGCGATGAACAGCACTTTCGACAGGTCGTACTCCATGTCGATGTAGTTATCGTGGAAGGTGGTGTTCTGCTCCGGGTCGAGCACCTCGAGCAGCGCGCTCGACGGGTCGCCGTGGTTCGAAACGGTCACCTTGTCCACCTCGTCGAGGATGATGACCGGGTTGGACGAACCGCAGCGCTTGATGGTCTGGATGATCCGTCCCGGCATGGCGCCGATGTAGGTGCGGCGATGCCCGCGGATTTCCGACTCGTCGTGCAGGCCGCCGAGCGAGATACGCCCGAACTTGCGGCCCAGCGCCGCCGCCACCGACTTGCCCAGCGAGGTCTTACCCACACCCGGAGGGCCGTAAAGGCAGAGTATCGGGGATTTGAGGTCGCCCTTGAGCTTGATGACGGCCAGGTGTTCGAGGATACGCTCCTTGACCTCCTCCAGCCCGAAATGGTCGCGGTCGAGCTGCTCGCGCGCGCAATTCAGATCGAGATTGTCCTTGGTTACCTCGTTCCACGGGAGTCTCCAGCAGCAGTTGCAGGTAGGTCATCTGCACCGAATATTCGGCCACGGCGGGATTCAGCCGCTCGACCTTCTGCAACTTTCTCGAAGGTTTCGCCGACCTCCTTGGGCCAGTTCTTCTTCTTGGCCTCGCGCATCTTCTCGATGTCGGCATCGGCGCCGTCGCCCAGTTCGTCCTGGATCGTAACGCATCTGCTGCTGCAGGTAATAGTCGCGCTGCTGCTTTGCCCATCTCCTGCTTCACGCGCTCCTGTATCTGGTTCTTCAGCTCGGCCAGCTGCTGTTCGCGGATCAGTATTTCGAGCAGCTTGCGGGCTCGGGCCAGCAGGCATGGGGCCTCCAGCAACGACTGGCGGTCTTTCGTCCGTAAGCTCCATGTTCGAGCAGATGAAATTGATGATGCCGC